>Ga0306920_100000025_pt1 | contig 247600 bp, 224 predicted proteins | sample flu12Cox44000170_FD_204666 | JGI IMG/M metagenome (GOLD analysis project Ga0306920, IMG submission 204666) | Lab enrichment of tropical soil microbial communities from Luquillo Experimental Forest, Puerto Rico - flux4day.12C.oxic.44.000.170 (v2)... | ecosystem: Environmental > Terrestrial >... | reverse complement strand
GCGCCTGTACGTGACCTACGCCGACTACAACAAGGCCGCGGCCGCCGACACCGCCAACAACTACAACTTCCCGGCCAACAAGACCAGCGCCGTGTCCTACGGCGCCCAGGTCGAGATCTGGTTCTGAGAGACGGGCGCCGCCGGGCTACTTCGCGGCCTTGAGCCACGGCACGATCGCGCACGCGACCACCAGCCCGGCGTAGGTGACCATGCGGCCGTCATGGCCCGTGATCACCAGCCCGGCCACCAGCACCGCCAGCCCGGCGGCGCTGGCCTGCCAGGCGAGCGTGAACCAGGACGTGCGCGCCAGGCCGCGGCGCCAGAACAGCTTGCACAACGCGGCCGTGAGGGCCCCCACGCCGACGGCGGGCAGCGCGAAGTTGGCGAGATGCCAGAACAGGTCCAGGGCGTCCAAGGGAAGGCGTTTGCGTTGGATCAAGAAAGGCGGCGCCGCCGGCAAATCCGGCGGTCCCCCTCCGGGAACAGGGAAATTTTATAATGCGGGCATGTCTGTGTTCGCGTTGGGCCTCAACCACCAGACCGCGCCCGTCGACCTGCGCGGACGCTTCGCGTTTCCGCTCGAACAGGTCTCGCCCGCGCTGAAGGCGCTGGTGCAGCAGTTCGGCCGCGCCGATGGCGCCGCCGCGGCCGGCGCGCCCGAGGTGGCGTTGCTGTCCACCTGCAACCGCACCGAGGTCTACGTCGCCGTGCCGGCGCACAAGCCCTCGCTGGTGCGCCCGGTGGCCGACTGGCTGGCCGCGCAGGGCGGCGTCAGCGGCGCCCAGCTGCTCGACCACAGCTACGTGCTGGAGAACCGCGAGGCCGCGCGCCACGTGTTCCGCGTCGCGTCGGGCCTGGACTCCATGGTGCTGGGCGAGCCGCAGATCCTCGGCCAGATGAAGCAGGCCGTGCGCGAGGCCGACCAGGCCGGCACGCTGGGCACGACGCTGCACCAGCTGTTCCAGCGCTCGTTCTCGGTCGCCAAGGAAGTGCGCACGTCCACCGAGATCGGCGCCCACTCCATCAGCATGGCCGCCGCCGCCGTGCGCCAGGCCACGCAGCTGTTCGGCGAGCTCGACAAGCTCAACGTGCTGTTCGTCGGCGCCGGCGAGATGATCGAGCTCGTCGCCACCCACTTCGCGGCGCGCACGCCCCGGCTGATGGCCGTGGCCAACCGCACGCTGGAGCGCGGCGAGAAGCTGGCCGTGCGCCTGGGCGCCCAGGCCATGCGCCTGGCCGACGTGCCCGCGCGGCTGCACGAGTTCGACATCGTCATCTCCTGCACCGCCAGTACGCTGCCCATCATCGGGCTCGGCGCCGTCGAGCGCGCGCTGAAGACGCGCAAGCGCCGCCCGATGTTCATGGTCGACCTGGCCGTGCCGCGCGACATCGAGCCCGAGGTCGCGCAACAGAACGACGTCTACCTCTACACGGTCGACGACCTGTCCGAGCTGGTGCGCTCGGCCGGCGCCAAGCGCCAGGCGGCCGTCGAGCAGGCCGAGGCCATCATCGACGCCGGCGTGCTGGGCTTCTCGCACTGGCTCGACCAGCGCGCCACCGTGCCGCTGATCCAGGCGCTCACCCGCCAGGCCGACGACTGGCGCAGCGCCGAGCTGCTGCGCGCCCGCAAGGCGCTGGCCAAGGGCGACTCGGTCGACGCCGTGCTCGAGGCGCTGAGCCGCGGGCTCACGCAGAAGATGCTGCACGGCGCGCTCGCCGAGCTGCGCACCAGCGAAGGCGAGCAGCGCCACCGGCTCACGGACACCGTCACGCGGCTGTTCCTGCGCCAGGCCACGCGCGACCCGGCCGACCCCGGCCTCTAGCGACGCGCCGCGTCCCGGCGTCGCCGACGACGCCGCACCGCCAGCCCGCGCACGACGCGGGCTGCCCGCCCGCTTCCCGCCTCGCTGCCGACATGAAAGACTCGCTCCGCCAACAATTCGAACGCCTGGGCATGCGCCTGCAGGAACTCGACGCCCGCCTGGCCGACCCGGCCGCGACGAACGACATGGCCAGGTTCCGCGAGCTCGCGCGCGAGCAGTCCGAGGCGTCGGAGATCGTCGAGCTGTACCGCCGCTTCACCCAGCGCGAGGCCGACCGCGCGACCGCGCAGGAGATGCTGGACGCGGGCGACGACGCCGACATGGCCGCGCTGGCGCGCGAGGAGATCGCCGCCTGCGACGCCGACCTCGCGTCGCTGGAGGCCGCCCTGCAGGCCACGCTGCTGCCGCGCGACCCGGACGACGCGCGCCCGGCCTTCGTCGAGATCCGCGCCGGCACCGGCGGCGAGGAGTCGGCGCTGTTCGCCGCCGACCTGCTGCGCATGTACCTGCGCTACGCCGAGCGCCAGGGCTGGCGCAGCGAGGTCATGAGCGAGAGCGCGTCCGACCTCGGCGGCTACAAGGAAGTGGTCGTGCGCATCGAGAACCCGTCCGGCGCGCGCGGCCTGGCCGCCGCCGCCGAGGGGGTCTATGGCCAGCTGCGCTTCGAGTCGGGCGGCCACCGCGTGCAGCGCGTGCCCGCCACCGAGGCCCAGGGCCGCATCCACACCAGCGCCTGCACGGTGGCCGTGCTGGCCGAGCCCGACGCCGCGGCCGAGGTCACGCTCAACCCGTCCGAGCTGCGCATCGACACCTTCCGCGCCAGCGGCGCCGGCGGCCAGCACATCAACAAGACCGACAGCGCCGTGCGCATCACGCACCTGCCCACCGGCATCGTCGCCGAGTGCCAGGACGACCGCTCGCAGCACCGCAACAAGGCCAAGGCGATGGCCGTGCTGCTGGCGCGGCTGCAGGATCGCGAGCGCGCCGAGCGCGAGGCCAGGGACGCCGCCGAGCGCAAGAGCCTGATCGGCTCGGGCGACCGCTCCGACCGCATCCGCACCTACAACTTCCCGCAGGGCCGGCTGACCGACCACCGCATCAACCTGACGCTCTACAAGCTGGGCGCGGTGATGGAAGGCGACCTCGGCGAGGTCGTGGGCGCGCTGCGCGCCGCGCGCGCGCAGGAGCAGCTGGCGGCGCTGGAGTCGGGCGCGTGAACATGCCGGCCACGGTCGACGCCGCGCTGCGCGCCGCCCGCGCCCGCGGCCTCGAGCGGCTCGACGCGCAGCTGCTGCTGGCCCATGTGCTGGGGCAGCCGCGCAGCTGGCTGCTGGCGCACGGCGACGACGCGCTGCCGACATCGCATGCGGCGGCGTACGACGCGCTCGTCGCGCGCCGCGCCGCCGGCGAGCCGTTCGCCTACCTGGTCGGCGAACGCGAGTTCCACGGCCTGGTGCTGGCCGTCGCCCCCGCCGTGCTGGTGCCGCGGCCCGACACCGAGACGCTGGTCGACTGGGCGCTCGCCCTGCTGCGGGACGAGCTGCGCGACACCGCCGCCCCGGCCGTGCTCGACCTGGGCACCGGCAGCGGCGCGATCGCGCTGGCGCTCAAGAACGGCTGCCCGCGCGCCCGCGTGTGGGCGGGCGAGCGCAGCGCGGACGCGCTCGCGGTCGCGCGCGCGAACGCCGCGCGGCTGGCGCTGGACGTCCGCTTCGCGCAGGGCGACTGGTGGGACGCGCTGGCCGGCGCGCCTGACGTGCCCGTCTTCGACCTCGTCGTCAGCAACCCGCCCTACATCGCCGCCGACGACCCGCACCTGGCCGCGCTGGCGCACGAGCCGCTGTCCGCGCTGGTCGCCGCCGACGACGGCCTGGCCGACATCCGCCGCATCGCCGCCGGCGCGCGCGGCCGGCTGCGCGGCGGCGGCTGGCTGCTGTTCGAGCACGGCTGGGAGCAGGCGGACGCCGTCGCGGCGATCCTGCGGCAGGCGGGTTTCGGCGCCGTCGCGACGCGGCGCGACATCGAGGGCCGGGCGCGCTGCACCGGTGGCTGTCTGGGCGCTTGATTCACCGGTTTCGGGGGGTGCTGCCGTGCACGCCCGGGCCCGAACCGCGCTATCGTGACAGCGTCTCTGTGTCGTCACAGGAGGTAATCAGGGCTGGAGAAAGCGTGATGTTTGTCGATACAAACAGCACGGCAACAGGCGTAGCATCGGTTGTCAGGCGTCTGGTTTTTGTGCCCTCCGGGGCGATTCGGGAGCCGACCATGGGATCTTCAGGTTCGACAGTGCGTCGTACACGCGCCGGCCGCCAGGCCGCCGCCTTTGCGATCCTCGCCGCCACCGCGTTGGGAGCCAGCGCCGAAGGGCTGATCCTGCGAGCGTACGAGAACCCGACCGGCACGCATACCGGCTCCGAGTATGCGCTCACCAACTCCCACATCGCCGGCAGTTCCATCCGGCTGTTCGGCGACTACTACTTCTTCGATCCGGCTCAGAGCAACATGGGCCCGACCATGAGCAGCCTGGTCGGCGGCTTCCACGTCAGCACGGGCCTGGTCGGCCTGGCCCAGCCGCTGTCGCTGTACGACAGCCGGCCCGACGCGCTGCAGAACCTGCCCTACGTCGGGCTCGGCTACAGCCATCTGTGGTTCAACAGCCAGCTGAGCCTGAACGCCGACTTCGGCCTGGCCTCGCAGGCCCACGGCCGCGGCCTGCTCTCGAGCCCCAGCAGCCTCGACGACGTCACCAGCCAGCTGCGCTGGGCGCCGGTGATGGCGGTCAACGTCCGCTACTCGTTCTGACGACCTTTCGGGTGCGCAGCCAATCCGTTTGGCTTATAAACGGCAGATCGGCGCCTGCGCGCGCCTTCCCCTGATCCCGACTGCCATGTCCGACGTCCAGCAACGCATCGATAGCCTCGTCAAGAACAACAAGATCGTGTTGTTCATGAAGGGCACCGCCCAGTTCCCCATGTGCGGCTTCTCCGGCCGCGCCATCCAGATCCTGAAAGCCTGCGGCGTGACCGACCTGAAGACGGTCAACGTGCTCGAGGACGAGGAAGTGCGCCAGGGCATCAAGGAATACGCCAACTGGCCGACGATCCCGCAGCTGTACGTCAACGGCGAGTTCATCGGCGGCTCGGACATCCTGATGGAGATGTACGAGGCGGGCGAGCTGCAGCCGCTGCTTTCGGCTTGATCACTCGGGTCATCGTCGGCATCACCGGCGCGTCCGGCGCCGCGTACGGCGTGCGCCTGCTCGAGCGCCTGCAGGCGCTCGGCGCCGAGACGCACCTGGTCGTCACGCCCTCGGGCGTCATCAACGTGCACCACGAGCTGGGCCTGTCGCGCGACGAGCTCGCCGCGAAGGCGTCGCACGCCTGGCCGGTGGGCGACATCGGCGCCTGCATCGCCAGCGGCAGCTTCGACGCGCAGGCCATGGTGGTGGCGCCGTGCACGATGAAGTCGCTCGCCGCCATCGCCCACGGCTTCGGCGACAACCTGCTCACGCGCGCCGCCGACGTCATGCTCAAGGAACGCCGCCGCCTCGTGCTGATGGTGCGCGAGACGCCGTTCAACCTCGCCCACCTGCGCAACATGACCGCCGTCACCGAGATGGGCGGCATCGTCTTCCCGCCGCTGCCGGCGTTCTACAACAAGCCGCAATCGATCGCGGAGATGGTGGACGACACCGTCGAACGCGTCGTCGAGATGCTGGGCGTGCCCGGCGCGTCGCCGCGGCGCTGGAACGGGCTTTGATGCGGCGCTGACGCTTCAGTGCGGCGCCGACGCCGGCTTGGCCTCCGGATCCTTCCACTCCCAGCGCCTGCGGGCGCCGAGCACCATGTCCGGATACGCCGCCTGCCCACGGCTGCCGTTGTAGCGGCCGAGCGCCATGAACAGGTCGCCCTTCTCGACGTCGAGGTAGTGGCGCAGGATCACGCAGCCGAAGCGCAGGTTGACCTGCATGACGAACAGCCGCGCGGCGTCGCCGTCGCCGATCTGGCGCGCCCAGAACGGCATCACCTGCGTGTAGCCGCGCGCGCCGGCGCCGCTGATCGCGTACTTGCGGAACCCGCTCTCGACCTGGACCAGCCCGAGCACCAGCGCGGGCTCGAGGCCGGCGCGCCGGCTCTCGTACCAGACGGTCTGCAGGAACTCGATGCGCTCGTGGCCCTCGGTCTTGCTCTTCTTCAGGCGCTCGCTCATCGCGCCCAGCCAGCGCAGGTAGGCCAGACGCTGCTGGATGTCGTCGAACTTCAGCTCGGGCGGCGGCGCGCCGGCCGCGATGGCGGCGCTCAGCGCGGTGCGCACCGAGTCGGCCAGCGGCTCCTCGATCTGCGCGCCAGCCAGCGCGGACGTCGTCCACGCGAGCGCCATCGCCCCGGCGGCCAGGCCGGCGACGGCCCCGCGCCGGACCCGCGCCAAGCTCATGCCGCCAGGCGCGCCCGCAGGTCGGCCACGACGTCGGCCAGCGCCACGCTGCTGGCCTTGTCCTCGCGGCGGCCCTGCACCTCGAGCTGGCCCTCCTTGAGGCCGCGGTCGGAGATGACGACGCGCTGCGGGATGCCGATCAGCTCCCAGTCGGCGAACATCGCGCCCGGGCGCTCGCCGCGGTCGTCCAGCATCACGTCGACGCCGAGCGCGGCCAGTTCGTCGTGCAGCTTGTCGGCGGCGGCCTTGACCTCGGCGCTGCGGTCGTAGCCGATCGGGCAGATCACCACCGTGAACGGCGCCAGCGCGACCGGCCAGATGATGCCGCGCGCGTCGTGGTTCTGCTCGATGGCGGCGGCCGCGATGCGGGTGACGCCGATGCCGTAGCAGCCCATCTCGAACGGCTGGGGCTTGCCGGTCTCGTCGAGGAAGGTCGCGTTCATCGCCTTGGAGTACTTGGTGCCGAGGTAGAACACCTGGCCCACCTCGATGCCGCGGTCGATCTCGAGCACGCCCTTGCCGTCGGGCGACGGATCGCCGGCGACGACGTTGCGGATGTCGGCCACGAGGTCGGGCTCGGGCAGGTCGCGCGCCCAGTTCGCGCCGGTGAAATGGAAGTCCTCCGCGTTGGCGCCGACGACGAAGTCGCTCATGTTGGCGACCGTGCGATCGGCGACGACCTTGACCGGCTTGCTCAGCCTGATCGGGCCGAGGTAGCCGGGCTTGCTGCCGAAGTGATCCTCGATCTCGGCGACGGTGGCGAAACGGAAGCCGTCCTTCAGGCCGTCGACCTTGCCGACCTTGACCTCGTTCATGTCGTGATCGCCGCGCAGCAGCAGCAGCCATACGGTGGTCTTGCGCACGTCGCCCTTGTCGTCGAGCTCGTCGGTGGCCAGCACCAGCGACTTGACCGTGCGGGCCAGCGGGATGCCCAGCAGCGTCGCGACGTCGGCGCAGGTGCTCTTGCCCGGCGTGGCCGTCTTGACCAGCGGCTCGGCGGCGGCGCCGCGCTCGGCGATCAGGGCGACGCCTTCGGCAGCCTCGATGTTGGCCGCGTAGTCGGACGTGGGGCAATAGACGATGGCGTCCTCGCCGGTGTCGGCGATGACCTGGAACTCCTCCGACTTGTCGCCGCCAATCGCGCCCGAATCGGCCGCCACGGGACGGTACTTCAGGCCGAAGCGGTCGAAGATCGCGCGATACGCGTTGCGCATCACGTGGTAGCTCTCGATCGCCGCGGCCTCGTCGCGGTCGAACGAGTACGCGTCCTTCATCGTGAACTCGCGGCCGCGCATGATGCCGAAGCGCGGGCGGCGCTCGTCGCGGAACTTGGTCTGGATCTGGTAGAAGTTCTTGGGCAACTGCTTGTAGCTGCGCAATTCCTGGCGCGCGATGTCCGTGATCGCCTCCTCGGAGGTCGGCTGCATCACGAAGTCGCGGTCGTGCCGGTCCTTCAGGCGCAGCAGTTCCGGCCCCATCTTGCTGAAGCGGCCGCTTTCCTCCCACAGCTCCGCCGGCTGCACGACCGGCATCACGAGTTCGACCGCGCCGGCGCGGTTCATCTCCTCGCGGACGATGGCCTCGATCTTGCGGATGACCCGCAGGCCCATCGGCATGTAGTTGTAGATGCCGGCACCCAGCTTCTTGATCATGCCCGCGCGGGTCATGAGCTTGTGGCTGGTCACTTCCGCATCGGCGGGGGCTTCCTTGAGCGTGGAAACGAAGAACTGGGAGGCTTTCATGGGCGCAAGGTTACCGGCTTGTCATCACCGAATCACGATTCGTCCGCTCGACATGCGGAAAAACTCGGGCTCGTGCGTTGTGTACCGCCGGTGCAATAATGGCTGCAGTCAAAGAATCGGGGTCAGATTATGCTCGACCGAGAGGGCTTCAGGCCCAACGTCGGCATTGTGCTGCTCAACTCGCGCAACCAGGTGTTCTGGGGCAAACGTCTCCGCACGCATTCCTGGCAGTTCCCGCAAGGGGGCATCAAATACGGCGAGTCGCCCGAGCAGGCGATGTTCCGCGAGCTCCACGAGGAGGTGGGGCTGCTGCCCGACCATGTGAGGATCCTCGCCCGCACCCGGGACTGGCTGCGCTACGAGGTTCCCGAGCACTACATCCGCAAGGACGCCCGCGGCCACTACAAGGGCCAGAAGCAGATCTGGTTCCTGCTCAAGCTGCTCGGACGCGACAGCGACATGAACCTGCGCGCCACCGACCACCCCGAATTCGACGCTTGGCGCTGGAACGACTACTGGGTGCCGCTGGACGTCGTCATCGAGTTCAAGCGCGGCGTCTACCAGCTGGCGCTGACCGAGCTCGCGCGCTTCCTGCCGAAGACGAACTACCAGAACCGCTACCTGCGCGGGGGCCCGCGCGGCCCGCGCGACGACCGCGCCAGCGACCTGCCCGAGGACGCCGCGGACGACGGCGGCCTGGCCGGCCCGCGCTCCGGGCCGGACGGACACGACCAACCGGCACGCTGACACCCGCGCCCGGTTGCGCGGGCCGCGGGTCAGTCAGCCCAGGACGAGGTTGTCGCGGTGCACCAGCTCGGGCTCGTTCGCGTACCCGAGCGCCGCCTCGATCTGCGAGGACGGCTTGCGCGCGATCAGGCGCGCCTCGGCCGACGAGTAGTTGGCCAGCCCGCGCGCCACCATGCGGCCGTCCAGCGATCGCACGGCGATGACGTCGCCGCGGTGGAACTCGCCCTCAACCTCGCGCACGCCGATCGGCAGCAGGCTCTTGCCTTCCTCGCGCAGCTTGATCGCCGCGCCGTCGTCGACGACCACCGCGCCGCGCAGCTGCAGGTGGTCGACCATCCAGCGCTTGCGCGCCGCCACCTTGGCCGTCTGCGCCGCCAGCAGCGTGCCGATCGGCTCGCCGGCGGCCAGGCGCAGCAGGACATCGGACTCGCGGCCCCAGGCGATCACGGTGCTGGTGCCGGAGCCGGCCGCGCGCTTGGCGGCCAGGATCTTGGTCAGCATGCCGCCGCGGCCGATCGCCGAGCCTGCGCCGCCGGCCATGCGTTCGAGCTCGGGGTCGCCCGCGCGGGCGCGCGCGACGAAGGTCGCGTCCGGGTTCCTGCGCGGGTCGGCGGTGTAGAGGCCGGGCTGGTCGGTGAGGATGACGTAGGCGTCGGCGTCGACCAGGTTGGCCACCAGCGCGCCGAGCGTGTCGTTGTCGCCGAACTTGATCTCGTCGGTGACGACCGTGTCGTTCTCGTTGATGACCGGGATCACCTTCAGCCCGAGCAGCGTGACCAGCGTCGAGCGCGCGTTGAGGTAGCGCTCGCGGTCGGCCAGGTCGGCGTGGGTGAGCAGCACCTGCGCGCTGCCGAAGCCGTGCTCGCGCAGCTTGCTCTCGTACATCTGCGCGAGGCCCATCTGGCCGACGGCGGCCGCGGCCTGCAGCTCGTGCAGTTCCTTCGGGCGCGCCGTCCATCCCAGCCGCTTCATGCCCTCGGCGATCGCGCCGGAGGACACCATGACGATCTCGCGCCCGGCCTGGCCGAGCGTGGCCATCTGGCGGCACCAGTTGCCGATGGCCTCGGCGTCGACGCCGCGGCCCTCGTTGGTGACCAGGCTGGAACCGACCTTGACGACGATGCGGCGCGCGTTGCGCAGCTCGTCGTTGACCGCGGCGGCGCCGGCCACCGCGGAAGGCGCTGTGCCGGCGCTCATGCGGCGCGCGTGCGACGCCGCACGGGCGCGGCGGGCGCCGCCGCCACCTCGGCGAGCTCGGGTTCGATGGGCGCAAAGCGCGGATCGACCGGCTCGTCGCTGTCGGCCTTGGCGGCCTTGGCCACCTTCTTCGCGGCGCGCACGGGGCGCACCGGTTCGTCGACGACGGGCGCGGACGCGACCACGGGCGCCTCGAAGCGCGGATCGGCCGCCGGCGCCGGCTGCTCGACCTGCGCGTGCACGTACTCGTAGATGGCGTGCAGCATGGTCTGCAGGCCCTCGCGCGCGAGCGCCGAGATCTCGAACACCGGGCCCTTCCACTTCAGGCGCTTGACGATGTCCTTGCAGCGCGCGGCGCGCTCATCCTCAGGCACCATGTCGAGCTTGTTGAGCACCAGCCAGCGCGGCTTGGCGGCCAGCTCGGGGTCGTACTTCTCGAGTTCCTTGGCGAGCGCCTTGGCCTCCTTGACCGGGTCGACGTCGTCGGCAACCGGCGCCGCGTCGATGACGTGCAGCAGCAAGCGGGTGCGCTGCAGGTGGCGCAGGAACTGGTGGCCCAGGCCGGCGCCTTCGGCGGCGCCCTCGATCAGGCCGGGGATGTCGGCCACGACGAAGCTCTTCTCGGGCGCGACGCGCACGACGCCGAGGTTCGGGTGCAGCGTGGTGAACGGATAGTCGGCGATCTTCGGGCGCGCGTTGGAAATGGCCGTGATCAGAGTGGACTTGCCGGCGTTGGGCATGCCCAACAGGCCGACGTCGGCCAGCACGCGCAGCTCCAGGCGCACCTTCTTCTGCTCGCCGGGCCAGCCCGGCGTCTTCTGGCGCGGCGCGCGGTTGGTGCTGGTCTTGTAATGCAGATTGCCGAAGCCGCCGTCGCCGCCCTTGCACAGCAGCACGGGGACGTCAGGCTCGATGAGCTCGGCCAGGATCTGGTCGGTCTCGAAATCCTTGACGATCGTGCCCACGGGCACGCGCAGCAGGATGTCGTCCGCAGCCGCGCCGAACTGGTCGGAGCCGCGGCCGGCCTCGCCGTTGCGCGCCTCGTGGCGGCGGGCGTAGCGGTAGTCGATCAGCGTGTTCAGGTTGCGGTCGGCCACGAAGTACACGCTGCCGCCCTTGCCGCCGTTGCCGCCGTTGGGGCCGCCGAAAGGAATGCACTTCTCCCGCCGGAAGCTCATGCAGCCGGCGCCACCGTTGCCGGCGGCGATGTCGATCACGGCTTCATCAACGAATTTCATGGGAGAGATCCTCCTGGGTCGGAGCCCGACGTGGGAACAATAAACGAGAAAGCCCCGGCATGCCGGGGCTCTTCGCAAACCGTCCGAAGACGCCGTGGATTACAGCGGCGTGACCGTGACGGTGTGGCGGTTCAGGCTGCCCTTGACGCCGAACGAGATCTTGCCGTCGACCAGCGCGAACAGCGTGTGGTCACGGCCCATGCCGACGTTCTCGCCGGCGTGGAACTTCGTGCCGCGCTGGCGGACGATGATCGAACCCGCCGAGACGGTTTCGCCGCCGTAGGCCTTCACGCCGAGCATCTTCGGTTGGGAGTCACGGCCGTTCCGCGTGGAACCGCCGCCTTTTTTCTGTGCCATGGTGCATTAGCTCCTGTGCAGTGATTTCCCGGATCGACGCTCAGGCGTTGATCGACGAGATCTCGAGTTCGGTGAAGTGCTGGCGATGGCCGCCATGCTTCTGGTAGTGCTTGCGACGGCGCATCTTGAAGATGCGAACCTTGTCGTGGCGACCTTGCGCAACCACGGTAGCCTTCACGCTGGCACCCGCGACCAGGGGCGCGCCGACCGTCAGTTCCGCGCCGTTGCCGACTGCGAGAACCTGATCCAGCACGATTTCCTGGCCAACGTCCGCAGCAATCTGTTCTACCTTAATCTTTTCGCCGGCAGCAACCTTGTATTGCTTGCCACCGGTTTTTACGACCGCGTACATATATGACCTTTCAGTTGACTTCGCTCGCCGCCCAGCGGTGAGATCCGCGTCGCCCGCCTCCCGGACGACCCGCCGGAACCGTAGCTTCCGGCGCGCCGCCCCGACCGCAATGCCCCGCTTGTTGCCTGCGGTGGCGCCCGGTCCGGACACGCTAAGACCGACCATGGGTCGGCGAAGCCCTCCATCATATCATCGGCGAGCCGGAACGTCAAAGCGGACAGCCACGACCCGTCAGCGAGGCGCCAGGCTACCTATAATGGCCGATTCCCTCCCCCGCGAACCGTCGCCGTGAACGCCCCCCTCACCCACGCGCCCCTGCCTGTCGACCCGATGGCCGCCGAGATGCAGGCCGTCGACGACGTCATCCGCCGCCGGTTGACATCCGAAGTCGCGCTCGTCGACCAGATCGCGAACTACATCGTCGGCGCCGGCGGCAAGCGGATCCGCCCGCGCCTGGTGCTGCTGTTCTCGCGCGCGCTGTCGTTCACCGGAGACAGCCGCTTCGAGCTGGCGGCCATCATCGAGTTCATCCACACCGCCACGCTGCTGCACGACGACGTCGTCGACGAGTCGGCGCTGCGGCGCGGCCGCGCGACCGCCAACGCGCTGTTCGGCAACGCCGCCAGCGTGCTGGTGGGCGACTTCCTCTATTCGCGCGCCTTCCAGCTGATGGTGGAAGTAGGCCGCATGCGCGTGCTGGACGTCCTGGCCGACGCCACCAACGTCATCGCCGAAGGCGAGGTCCTGCAGCTGATGAACATGCACGACGCCGACCTGGCCGTCGAGGACTACCTGCGCGTCATCCGCTACAAGACGGCCAAGCTGTTCGAGGCCAGCGCCCGCCTGGGCGCCGTGATCGCCGACGCCCCGCGCGAGGTGGAGGACGCCTGCGCCAACTTCGGCCGCTCGCTGGGCACCGCGTTCCAGCTGGTCGATGACCTGCTCGACTACGAGGGCGACACCACCGCCCTCGGCAAGAACGTCGGCGACGACCTGCGCGAAGGCAAGCCGACGCTGCCGCTGCTGTACGCGATGAGCCACGGCACGCCCGAGGAGGCGGCGCTGATCCGCCATGCCATCGAGCAGGGCGAGGTCGAGCGCCTCGCCGAGATCGTGCAGATCGTGCGCCGCACCGGCGCCATCGCCGCTACCCGCGAGGCCGCGCGCCGCGAGGCCGCGCACGCCCGCGAGCAGCTCGCCGCCCTGCCCGAATCCGACGCGAAGCAACTGCTGCTGGAGCTGTGCGTGCGCTCGGTCGAACGTTCGTCGTGACGCGATCCACGCTCCGGCACTTGTCGGAGCCACGAAATCTGTTCTAGAATGCTTAGCTCAGCGAAACGGAGCGCGCTAAAACGCGCAACGGATCGAGCGAACAGCCGACAAGGCTGGGCCCGCAAGGGCGACGTCAGAGGCTAAACAAGCTTCGCTGAAAACATCGGGGTGTAGCTTAGCCTGGTAGAGCGCTACGTTCGGGACGTAGAGGCCGGAGGTTCGAATCCTCTCACCCCGACCAGAATTTTCCTTGCGACGCAAGGACTTGCAGAAGCCGCGGAAACGCGGCTTCTTGCATTTCGGCACCCGCCCCGGAGGATCGCCGGATCCGAAGCCCCGGCCAGGCCTCAGCCGGCCGGCACGACCGCCACGAACTCGCTGCCCTGCCCGGGCGAACTCTCGACGCTGATGTGGCCGCCCAGGGCCTGCACGACCTGCTTGGTGATCGCCAGGCCCAGCCCGGTGCCCTGGTAGCGCGCGTCGCGCTCCTTGCCCAGCCGGTTGAACGGCAGGAACAGCTGGGCGCGCTGCTGGTCGGTCATGCCCATGCCCGTGTCCTTCACGCGGATCTGCAGTTCCTGCTCCGCGAGGCTGATGCTCGCCTCGACGCGGCCGCCCGGGCGGTTGTACTTGATCGCGTTGCTCAGCAGGTTCATGAAGATCTGCTTGAGCCGCCGCGCGTCGGTCATCACGAGCGTGTCCTGCGACGGCACCTGGACGTCGAGCTCGACGTTGCGCGACTTGGCGGCCTCCGACAGCATCGCCGCGCACTCCCTGGCCGCCAGCCCGATGTCGACGGGATCGCGGTGCAGCTCCACCCCCTTGACCTCGATGCGCGCCATGTCGAGCACGTCCTCGATGAGGCTCAGCAGGTGATCGCCCGCGACATGGATGTTGCGCGACCACTCGTGCTGCAGCGCCGTGAGGCGGCCGTTGTCGCCTTCGTATTCGAGCAGCTGCGAGAAGCCCAGCACCGCGTTGAGGGGCGTGCGCAGCTCGTGGCTCATGTTCGCGAGGAACTCGCTCTTCGCCCGGTTGCTCGCCTCGGCCAGTTCGCGCGCGCGATCGGCGTCCTTCAGGTGCTCGCGTTCGCGCATGGCCGTCTCGAGCTCCGCGGTGCGCTGCCGCACGTGCTCCTCCAGCTCCGCGTTCAGGCGGTCGAGCTCGGCCTGGGCCGCGCGACGCTGCCGCACCTCGCGCTCCAGTTCCGCGACCAGCCTGGTCAGTTGATCGTTGCTCGGCAGCCGCTTCAATGCGGGCAGCTGCAGCCACAGCGCCACCGCCGTCGCCGCCGAGACGGCCGCGGTGATCGCCTTCGTGCCGGCCTGCAGCCAGTAGCCCGGCCACCAGATGGTCAGGATGTCCACCAGGTGCGTCGCGCCGCACAGGAAGATGAACGCCGCGAAGAGCCAGAAGACCCAGTTGAAGCGGACGTCCTTGCGTGCCCGCATGAACGAGAGCAGCACGATCGGTATCGAATAGTACGAGGCCATCACGATGGCATCGGACCCGACCATCACCGCCAGCAGGTCCGTGGACCACTGGAAACAATATCCGTGCGGAAGAAAGCCCTGGCCCGCCGCCGCCTTCAAGATCCAATCACCCATTCGAGCCTCCCGCTGGCGATGGGAGCCCGACTGTCGCGAAGCTTCCCGTTACCCGCATCGAACACGATCCATCCTACGCCGGTATGGGTCGAAGTGAACCCTTTTCCATGCGGATGCGGTATCCCCGAAACCGGGGCAGCGGCGCGTCGGGATTGCGGGCGGCCGACGCCCCGCCATCGCGCCGGCCAGGGCGATCGAGGCCGGTTCCCGCCGGCCGGGCCCTGGCCGGGAGCGTCGTCGGGCGCGCCGGCACCAGGCGCCGTTCACGTGCCTCCCGATCCGGTGCAGGCGACACGCGAACCCCGCGGGTTCCCATTGTCATTTTTACCGCCGAGTTACTTCCTGAATCCATTTTCACTGGATTTCGTCAATTAACTGACGATTCCAACTGACGAGTACGGCGGCTTTTGCCGCCAGTGGGAAACGGGCGAGTTATCGTAGGCTTTTCGCGATTTACTTCACCTTATTCCTGGGCGATGATCGCCGTTCGGCGCCATGGGCGTCCCTTCACTCCGTTGCGGCTCCTCGAAGATGGCTGTTGATACTTTCCTCGACGCACCCCAGACCAACCTCGCCGGGGTGGCGCGGATCCTGGTGCGCGCGGGCCGCATCGAACCGAAGCAGGCCGAGGACCTGGCCAAGTCCGCGCAGGACAAGCGCAGTTCGTTCGTCGAGCAGCTGATCGAGACCGGCACGATGAAGCCGCTCGCGCTGGCGCACGCGCTGTCCAACGCGCTGGCGGTGCCGCTGCTCGATCTGGACGCCGTCGACCCCAAGTCGCTGCCGCAAGGCATCGTCGACACCAAGCTGATCTCGCAGTACCGCGTCTACCCGCTGGGCAAGCGCGGCGGGCGGCTGTTCATCGCCTGCGCCGATCCGACCGACCAGGAGGCCGTCGAGCGCATCAAGTTCGCCACCCAGCTCGCGCCGGAGTGGATCGTCGTCGAGTACGACAAGCTGATGCGCCTGGTCAACGACCAGTCGGCGTCCGCCAAGGAGACGATGGAGGCGCTGGCGACCTCGGACTTCGAATTCGAGGTCACCGACGAGGATCCGAACGCGCAGCAGGAAAAGCAGGAGGTCTCTTCCGAGGTCGAGGACGCCCCGGTCGTCAAGTTCCTGCACAAGATGCTGATCGACGCGATCAACATGCGCGCGTCCGACCTGCATTTCGAGCCCTACGAATTCAATTACCGCGTGCGCTTCCGCATCGACGGCGAGCTGCGCGAGATCACGCAGCCGCCGATCGCCATCAAGGAGAAGCTGGCGTCGCGCATCAAGGTCATCTCGCGGCTGGACATCTCCGAGAAGCGTGTCCCCCAGGACGGCCGGATGAAGCTGAAGTTCGGCAGCAAGTCGATCGACTTCCGGGTCAGCACGCTGCCCACGCTGTACGGCGAGAAGATCGTCATCCGTATTCTCGACCCGTCCAGCGCCAGGCTGGGCATCGAGGCGCTGGGCTACGAGCCGGCCGAGAAGGAACGGCTGCTGGCCGCCATCGTGCGGCCGTACGGCATGGTGCTGGTCACCGGCCCGACCGGCTCCGGCAAGACGGTGTCGCTGTACACCTGCCTGAACATGCTCAACCAGCCGGGCGTGAACATCTCGACCGTCGAGGATCCGGCCGAAATCAACATGCCGGGCGTCAACCAGGTCAACGTCAACGACAAGGCCGGCCTGAACTTCGCCTCGGCGCTGAAGTCCTTCCTGCGCCAGGATCCGGACGTCATCATGGTCGGCGAGATCCGCGACCTGGAGACCGCCGACATCGCCATCAAGGCCGCCCAGACCGGCCACATGGTGCTGTCCACGCTGCACACGAACGACGCGCCCACCACGCTCACCCGCCTGCAGAACATGGGCGTGGCGCCGTTCAACATCGCGTCCTCCATCCTGCTGATCACCGCCCAGCGCCTGGCGCGCCGGCTGTGCGAAAGCTGCAAGGTGCCGGCCGACTACCCGCGCGCGTCGCTGCTGCGCGCCGGCTACACCGAGGACGATCTCGACGATACCTGGCGCCCGTACCGCGCCGTCGGCTGCTCCAATTGCAACAACGGTTATCGCGGCCGGGTCGGCATCTACCAGGTGATGCCCATCACCGAGAAGATGCAGCAGCTGATCCTGTCGCAGGGCAACGCGACCGACATCGCCAGGTGCGCCCGGGACGACGGCGTGCGCGACCTGCGCCAGTCGGGGCTGGTCAAGGTGCGGCTCGGAGTGACGACGCTGGAAGAAGTCATTTCCTGCACCAACGAATGAGTCGCTTACAAGTCGGGCACAAATCGGGCCTGCTCCAAGGCAGAATCGCGCAACCATGCCCGACAGGGCGGTTGGAGGACTGATGGCTACTGCGATGGCGGCGAAGAGCGCCCCAGATCAAATTTTCGAGTGGGAAGGCAAGGATCGCACCGGCAAGCTGGTACGCGGCGAGTTGCGCGCCGGCGGCGAAGCCGCGGTCAGCGCCAGCATGCGGCGCCAGGGCATCATGGTCACGAAGGTGCGCAAGCGTCGCATCAGCGGCGGCAGCTCCATCAAGCAGAAGGACATCGCGGTCTTCACGCGCCAGCTGTCCACGATGATGAAGGCCGGCGTGCCGCTGCTGCAGGCGTTCGACATCGTCGGCCGCGGCTCCACCAACCCGCGCATGACGCGCCTGCTCAACGAGATCCGCGGCGACGTCGAGACCGGCACCAGCCTGTCCTCGGCCTTCCGCAAGCACCCGCAGCACTTCGACGCGCTGTACTGCAACCTGGTCGAGGCCGGCGAGGCCGGCGGTATCCTGGAAGAACTGCTCGCCCGCCTGGCGCTGTACCAGGAAAAGACGATCGCGATCAAGCAGAAGGTCAAGTCCGCGCTGATCTACCCGACGGCCGTCATCGTCGTGGCCTTCGCGGTGCTGACGGTGATCATGATCTTCGTGATCCCGTCGTTCAAGCAGGTGTTCACCTCGTTCGGCGCCGAACTGCCCGCCCCCACGCTGTTCGTGATGGCGATGAGCGACCTCTTCATCCACTACTGGTGGCTGATCTTCGGCGTGCTGTTCGGCGGCGGCTACGTCTTCTTCCAGTCGTGGAAGCGCTCCGAGAAGATGCAGTTCTTCATGGACCGTCTGATGCTGCGCATGCCCATCTTCGGCGACCTGGTGATGAAGTCGGTCGTGGCGCGCTGGACGCGCACGCTGTCGACGATGTTCGCCGCCGGCGTGCCGCTTGTCGAGGCGCTCGATTCCGTGGGCGGCACCGCCGGCAACCTCGTCTTCACGCACGCCACGCAGCAGATCCAGCGCGACGTCGCCGCCGGCTCGGCGCTGACCACCTCGATGGCCAGCACCAACGTCTTCCCGACGATGGTGCTGCAGATGTCGGCCATCGGCGAGGAGTCCGGCGCGCTCGACGACATGCTGGCGCGCGCCGCCGAGTTCTACGAGGATGAAGTCGACGAGATGGTCAAGGGCCTGTCGACGCTGATGGAACCCATCATCATCGTCGTGCTGGGCACGCTGATCGGCGGCATCGTCGTCTCGATGTACCTGCCCATCTTCAAGATCGGCCAGGTGGTCTGAGCGTTGGACGATCTTCCTTCGCAGCTGCAGGGGCTCTGCGGCTCGCCGGTCGTGCTGGGGGTCTTCGGGCTCCTGGTCGGCAGCTTCCTGAACGTGGTGATCCATCGCAAGCCCATCATCATGATGCGCGAATGGCTGCTGGACACCGGCGGCATGCTGGGCGACGGCGAGGTCTGGAAGGCCGTCTTCGCGCAGCCGCAGCCGGCTGAGCTCGCGGCCGCCGGCCGCACGATCGACAAGCACCTCGAGGGCCTGAGCCCGCTGGGCCTGGCCACGCCGCGTTCGCGCTGCGGCGCGTGCGGCCACGCGATCCGCTGGTACGAGAACATCCCGCTGCTGAGCTGGCTCGCGCTGCGCGCCAAGTGCTCGGCGTGCGGCACGCGGATCTCGGTGCGCTATCCGCTCGTCGAGCTCGCCACGGGCGTGCTGTTCGCGCTCGCGGCCTGGAAGTTCGGGCCGCACCTGGTCACGCTGGCCTGGTGCGCGGCGATCGCGCTGCTGGTCTCGATGGCGCTGATCGACCTCGACACCAAGTACCTGCCCGACGACCTCACCTACCCGCTGCTGTGGGGCGGCCTGGCCGTCGCCGCGCTGGGCGGCACGATCCCGTTGTCGGCCGCCGTGTGGGGCGCCGTCGCCGGCTACGTGCCGCTGTGGCTCGTCGCCAGCGGCTTCGCGCTGCTGATGAAGCGCCAGGGCATGGGCGGCGGCGACCTCAAGCTGCTGGCCGCGCTCGGCGCCTGGCTGGGCTGGCAGGCCATCCTGCCCGTCATCCTGATCGCGTCCATCGCGGGCCTGTGCGTCAACGTGCCGCGCATGCTGGTCGGCAAGCACGAGCGTCACCAGCAATACCCGTTCGGCCCGTTCCTGGCCGGCGGCGGCCTGCTCGTGATGTTCGTCGGCTCCGACACCCTGCTGTCATGGGCGGGCATCAGCTTCGCGGGCTGACGATCGGCCTCAGCGGAGGCATCGGCAGCGGCAAGAGCAGCGTCGCGCGACGAATGGCCGCGCACGGCGCGCTGGTCGTCGACACCGACGCCCTCGCCCACGCGCTGACCGCGCCCGGCGGCGCCGCGATCCCCGCGATCGCCGCCGCGTTCGGCGACGACATGATTGGCGCCGACGGCGCGATGGATCGCGCGAAGATGCGCGCGCTCGTCTTCGGCGAGCCCGCGCAGCGGCAGCGGCTGGAGGCCATCCTGCATCCGATGATCGGGGATGCCACGCGCGCGCAGGCGTCACGCGCGAGCGCGGGGCAGCCGGTCGTGTTCGACGTGCCGCTGCTCGCGGAGTCGGCCACCTGGCGCGCGCGGGTCGACCGCGTGCTGATCGTCGACTGCTCGACCGACACCCAGGTCGCGCGCGTCGTGGCGCGATCGGGCTGGACGCCCGATGCCGTGCGGCGCACGATCGCCCAGCAGGCCACGCGGGCGCAGCGACGCGCCATCGCCGACGCGGTGATCGTCAACGAGGGGCTGACGCTGACGCAGCTCGACGCCGAAGTCGACGCGCTGTGGGCTGCCTGGACGGCCAAATGATGCACACCACTGTCGTGTTCTTGTAGGACAAAGCTGCAGATTGCATGCACATGCGGGATTGGGGGAGCGAAGCGCGTAACGCGTGTGAAACAATCGCGTTCACAGCCGAACCCGAGAACGCCTTGGTCCTATACGAATACCCGTTCAACGAGGGCATCCGCACGATGCTCCGACTCGAACACCTGTTCGACCGCATGGCCGGCCTGATCGCGCGCGACGACCCGGTCGACCACCACTACGCGCTGGCTTCGATGTTCGAGATCATGGACGTCGCGGCGCGCGCCGACCTGAAGTCCGACGTGCTCAAAGAACTGGACCGCCACAAGCAGCAACTGCTGAGCTACCGCGGCAACCCGGCGATCTCCGAAGCCGCGCTCGACGAGGTCATCGGCCGCATCGACAGCGCGTTCACCAGCCTGAACGAATCCCCCGGCAAGGCCGGCCAGGCGCTGACCTCCAACGAGTGGCTGATGAGCATCCGCAGCCGCATCGGCATCCCCGGCGGCACCTGCGCGTTCGACCTGCCCGCGTACTACGCCTGGCAGCAGTACCCGGCCGAACACCGGCGCGCCGACCTGCTGCGCTGGACGGAGACCCTCGCGCCGCTGTCGACCTCGCTGCACGTGCTGCTGGGCCTGCTGCGCGAATCCGGCGTGCCGCACAAGGTCGTGGCCATCGGCGGCCAGTACCAGCAGAGCCTGAGCGCGTCGCGCACCTGGCACCTGCTGCGAGCGCGCCTGCCGCGCGAGGCCGACCTCGTGCCCGAGATCAGCGGCCACCGGCTGATGGTGTCGATCCGCCTGATGAAGTCCGACAGCGAGGGCCGGCTGCGGCCGCTGGCCGAGGACTGCGCGTTCGAGCTGGCGCTGTGCTCGTGACGCGCCTGGGCCTCCCGGAAGTTCCCGCATGACCGCATCGACCATCCCGCCGGGCCTGCAGGGCCCCGAACGCGACATCAAGTGCCCCGGCTGCGGCAAGCCCTGCAAGTACGGCCCGTCGAACCCGTCGCGCCCGTTCTGCAGCGACCGCTGCCGCAACGGCGACTTCGGCGCCTGGGCCACCGAGTCCTACCGCGTGCCGGCGGCGCAGAACCCGGTCGACGAGCAGGACTCCGAGGGCGACGCCTGATCCGGACTCAGGCGGCCACGCCCAGCCACTGCTTCAGCACCTCGGCCGTGTGCTCGCCCAGCACCGGAGGCCCGCGGTCGTAGGCCACCGGCGACGCCGACAGGCGGATCGGATTGGCCACGCCCGGCACCGTGCCGGCCACGGCGTGCGGCAGGGCTATGCGAAGGCCGCGCGCGATCACCTGCGGATCGGCGAACACCTCGTCGAGCCGGTTGATCGGGCCGCAGGGCACGCCGGCCGATTCGAGCGCGACGATCCAGTCGTGCGTCGTGCGCATCACCGTGGCCTGGCGCAGCAGCGGGATCAGCTCGGCGCGATGCTTCACGCGCGCCGCGTTGGTGGCGAAGCGTTCGTCGGCCGCCCAGGGCTTGCCCGCCACTTCGCAGAACTTCGCGAACTGCCCGTCGTTGCCGACCGCCAGGATCATGTCGCCGTCGGCGGTGGGGAAGTCCTGGTAGGGCACGATGTTCGGATGCGCGTTGCCCATGCGGCGCGGCACCGTGCCGCCGATCAGGTAGTTGGCGGTCTGGTTGGCCAGGCAGGCGACCTGCACGTCCAGCAGCGCGAGGTCGACGTGCTGGCCCTGGCCGGTGCGGTCGCGGTGCGCGAGCGCGGCCAGCACGCCGACGGTGGCGTACAGGCCGGTGAGGATGTCGGTCAGCGCGACGCCCACCTTCTGCGGGCCCGCGCCCTCCTCGCCCTCGGCGCGGCCGGTGACGCTCATCAGCCCGCCCATGCCCTGGATCAGGAAGTCGTAGCCGGCGCGCTGCGCGTACGGGCCGGTCTGGCCGAAGCCGGTGATCGAGCAGTAGATCAGCGAGGGCTTGAGCTTCAGCAGGCTGGCGTGGTCGAGGCCGTACTGCTCCAGGCCGCCGACCTTGAAGTTCTCCAGCACGACGTCGGCTTCCATCGCCAGCCGCTTGACCAGCGCCTGGCCTTCCGGCGTGGCGATGTCGATCGTCACCGAGCGCTTGTTGCGGTTGGCGCAGAAGTAGTACGCGGCGTCGCGCGTCTGCTCGCCGTGCGCGTCCTTGAGCCACGGCGGGCCCCACGAGCGCGTGTCGTCGCCGGCGCCGGGACGCTCGACCTTCACGACGTCCGCGCCGAGATCGGCCAGCAGCTGCCCGCACCACGGGCCCGCGAGCACGCGCGAGAGGTCGAGAACCTTGACGCCTTGCAGCGCGCGCGGGGACGTCGCCATGGCGTCAGAAGGCCGCGATGCCGGTCATCGCACGGCCCAGGATCAGCGCGTGGATGTCGTGCGTGCCCTCGTACGTGTTGACCACCTCGAGGTTGACCATGTGGCGCGCGATGCCGAACTCGTCGGAGATGCCGTTGCCGCCCAGCATGTCGCGGGCCAGGCGCGCGATCTCCAGCGACTTGCCGCAGGAGTTGCGCTTCATGATGGACGTGATCTCGACCGCGGCCGTGCCCTCGTCCTTCATGCGGCCCAGGCGCAGGCAGCCCTGCAGGCCCAGCGTGATCTCGGTCTGCATGTCGGCCAGCTTCTTCTGCACCAGCTGGTTGGCGGCGAGCGGCTTGCCGAACTGCTTGCGGTCGAGCACGTACTGGCGCGCGGTGTGCCAGCAGTCCTCGGCCGCGCCCAGCGCGCCCCAGGCGATGCCGTAGCGCGCCGAGTTCAGGCAGGTGAACGGGCCCTTGAGGCCGCGCACCTCGGGGAAGGCGTTCTCCTCGGGGCAGAACACCTCGTCCATGACGATCTCGCCGGTGATGGACGCGCGCAGGCCGACCTTGCCGTGGATCGCCGGCGCCGACAGGCCCTTCCAGCCCTTCTCGAGCACGAAGCCGCGGATCGCGCCTTCGTCGTCCTTGGCCCAGACCACGAACACGTCGGCGACCGGCGAGTTGGTGATCCACATCTTGGCGCCCGTCAGCGCATAGCCGCCGTCGACCTTGCGGGCGCGCGTGACCATGCTGCCGGGGTCGGAGCCATGGTTGGGCTCGGTCAGGCCGAAGCAGCCGATCCATTCGCCGCTGGCCAGCCTGGGCAGGTACTTGCGCTTGGTCGCCTCGTTGCCGAATTCGTTGATCGGCACCATCACCAGCGAGCTCTGCACGCTCATCATCGAGCGGTAGCCGGAGTCCACGCGCTCGACCTCGCGCGCGATCAGGCCGTAGCTGACGTAGTTGAGGCCGGCGCCGCCGTACTGCTCGGGGATCGTCGGGCCCAGCAAGCCGAGCGCGCCCATCTCCGGGAAGATGGACACGTCCATCTTCTCGTGGCGGAAGGCCTCGAGCACGCGCGGCTTGAGCTTGTCCTGGCAGTAGGCGCGCGCCGAGTCCATGACCATGCGCTCGTCGTCGGAGAGTTGCTCGGAGAGCAGCAGCGGGTCGTCCCAGTGGAAGCTGGCGCGGGAGGAGGCCATGGCGGACTTTCTGTTCGAGGGTGTCTGGAGCGCTTGACGGCGTGCGTCTTTCGCATGAATCCGTCACTATAGGGCGCGAAATCGGCCGAAACAACCGCTTTATCCGCACCGACCTGTGCACAATACGCACTTGTAGACCATGCGACGCAAGCTCCCCTCCACCGCCGCCCTCGAGGCCTTCGAGGCGGCCGCGCGCCACCAGAGCTTCACCAAGGCGGCCGAGGAGCTGTCGGTGACGCAGAGCGCCGTCTGCCGCCAGGTCGCCGCGCTGGAGTCGTTCCTGGACGTGCGCCTGTTCCGCCGCACGCGGCGCGGCGTGACGCTCACAGAGGCCGGGCTGGACTACAGCCGCAGCGTCGGCGCCCGGCTGGACGAGGTCGAGCGCGACACCCTCGATCTGATGGCCCGCGGCGGCCGCGGCAGCTCGCTGGAACTGGCCGTCGTGCCCACCTTCGGCACCCGTTGGCTGCTGCCGCGCCTGCCCGCATTCCAGCGCGCGCACCCGCACGTGCTGGTGCACCTGAGCTCGCGCACGCGGCCGTTCCTGTTCGCCGACACCCCGTTCGACGCCGCCATCCACGCCGGCGAGACGGGCTCCGCCGCCTGGCCGGGCACCGAGAAGCGCTTCCTGATGAGCGAGTCGCTGATCGCCGTGGCCAGCCCGTCGCTGCCGGCGCTGGCCACCGGGCGCCCGCGGACCGCCGCCGACTGGGCCGGTCTGCCGCTGCTGCAGCAGTCGACCCGGCCATACGCCTGGCGCCAGTTCTTCGACGGCCTGGGCCTGGCCGTGCCGCAGGCGATGGCCGGGCCGCGGCTGGAGCTGTTCTCGATGCTCACCGAGGCCGCCGTGCACGGCATGGGCGTGGCGCTGGCGCCGCCGTTCTTCGTGCAGGAGGAACTCGCCCAGGGCCGCCTGGTCGACATCGCGCCGCAGCCGGTGGGCGGCCAGCGCGCCTACTCGCTCATCTGGCCGGAGGAAAAGGCCGAGTTGCCGGCGCTGCAGGCCTTCGCCGCCTGGCTGCAGGCCGAGGCGGCCGGCTGAATCTTTCCGCCGCGGGCGAGTCCAACGGGCAGGGCCGCGGCTTAATGCCTTTTCCGTTTGAGCTTATGGCAATCGCGAGGATGCCCGCTCTGCGACAATGACGGGTTTCCCCGTAGCCTCGAGTCCCGAACCCGCCCCGCGGGCCGCGACCGTCCTCCCCCGATCTGCCGACCACCCGACCATGAGTGCCTTCAACGAAGAGCGCGTGCTGAGCGTGCACCACTGGACCGACCGCCTGTTCAGCTTCACCACCACGCGTGACACCTCGCTGCGGTTCTCCAACGGCCACTTCACGATGATCGGCCTGCGCAAGGAGGACGGCAAGCCGCTGCTGCGCGCCTACTCGATCGCCAGCGCGAACTACGAGGAGCACCTCGAGTTCCTGTCGATCAAGGTGCCCGACGGCCCGCTCACCTCGAAGCTGCAGCACATCCAGGTCGGCGACACCATCATCGTCGGCCGCAAGCCCACGGGCACGCTGCTGATCGACTACCTGCTGCCGGCCAAGCGCCTGTACCTGCTGTCCACCGGCACCGGCGTGGCGCCGTTCCTGAGCATCATCCGCGACCCGGAGACCTACGAGCGCTTCGAGCAGGTGATCCTGGTGCACGGCACGCGCCAGGTCAACGAGCTGGCGTACCACGACTTCATCGAGGAACACCTGCCCAAGCACGAGTTCCTGGGCGAGATGCTCAGCGGCAAGCTGCTGTACTACCCGACCGTCACGCGCGAGGAGTTCCGCAACCAGGGCCGCGTCACCACGCTGCTGGAGAACGGCAAGCTCGCTGCCGACCTGGGCCTGCCGCCGCTGAACCCGGCCGAGGATCGCGTGATGATCTGCGGCAGCCCCGAGATGCTGCGCGACCTCAAGCAGATGATGGAAGACCGCGGCTTCAAGGAAGGCAACACGACCAAGCCGGGCGACTACGTGATCGAGCGCGCCTTCGTCGAGCAGTAAGCCGGCTCAACGCCGGAAGTGGCGGTTCAGCGCCGCCACCCAGATCCCGACCACGCCGAGGAAGACGGCCAGGCCCGCGATCATCCCGCCGCTGTCCAGCGTCGGGTGCGCCGGCGCGCCGCGGTTGGCGCGCGCCACCAGCCAGAACGTCCAGCACAGGAAGACCGGCAGCCCCGCGCAGAACAGCGCGAAGTGCCGCCGCAGCCAGCGCTCCGTGGCCGGCCGGCGCGACGCGGCGAGCCAATAGGCGGCATCCGGGATCCTGAGCTTCGTGCGCTTGCGCAGCGCGCTCGTCATGCCCCACAGCATCAACGACGGGATCACGCCGAGCACGAAGCACATGACGCCGACGAACTGGTCGCGGCTCATCCAGCCGTTGGCGTCGCCGGCGGCCCCGAAGTGCGAGGCGACGACCGGCGGCAGGCCGCTGCCCAGCCACAGCGCGAACAGCACGCCGGCCGCCGACACCGCGAACACCAGCAGCTTGCCCGGCGCGCCGTCGTCGTCGGGCTCGGGCTCGATCGTCTCGCGTGAGGTTGCCATCGTGTCCATTCGAACTTCCTTCGCTCCGGAAGTCCGACTCTCGGTGATTCGATCGGACGATCCTACGTCCGCGGCCGCCATAACGGCGTCAGGAAGCCGTTAGGAGGCCGCTAGCGACGCGACGGACGGCCGATTTCGGGGGGCGGATGCCGCGGGCGTCGTTCGACCGATGCGTTAAGCTCGCGCCTTCCCGTTCGCAGAGTCCCCGTCACGGGGCGCGCGAGCCCGACCGTTCCGCCATGTCGCTGCAAGCCCTTCGCCGCTGGATCGCACGGCACCCGCTCTCGTGGGTGATGGGCCTGGCGTTGACGCTCGCCGGCGCGCAGTTCGCGGCGACGGCGCATGCCTACACGCACGTCGCCAGCGCTGCCTCGGCGCACGACGACCCGCACGCGAACGCGCAGCACGAGTGCCCCACCTGCCTGCTGGCGGCCGCCCTCGGCGGTGCCGCGCCGGCGCCCACGACCTTCGTGCTGCTGGCGCCGCTGCCCGACGCGCCCGTCGCGACGGCGGCCGAGCGGTCGTTCACCCCGCGCGTGACGCTCGCGTACGCGTCGCGCGCGCCGCCGGCGGACGCCCTGTCCGCCTGAAACCGCGTTTCCGCCGCGTCCGCGCGCGGATCGCGCCGCCTCGAACCTTGCCGGCCCTCGTCGGCCAGCGCCTCATCCATTTCGCCCATTCCGGTGCGCCGTCCCCATCCGGGCGGCCGCCTCGACGATTCGCGTGCGCATGCGTCTTTCCCGGCGCGGCGGGCGCGGATCGGGAGATCCGTCCATGTCCGTCCGTTCCGCCGTCGCCTGCACGCCGACCTCCCCCGCACGAGCCTTGCGTCCCCTCGCCGCCCTGCTGCTGGCCGCCGGCCTGCACGGCGCCGCCCTCGCCTCGCCCGCCAGCGACATCGCCGACCTGAAGAAGGCGCTCGCCGCGATGAAGTCCGACTACGACAAGCGCATCGGCGCGCTCGAATCGCAGTTGCACGACACCCAGGCCGAGCTCGCCAGGGCCAAGGCCGCCAACGGCGCCGCGCCGGTGGCCGCCGCACCCGCTGCGGCCCCCGCGCCGGCCGTCGCCGAAGCGCCCGCGCCCGTCGCGCCGGCACCCGCCGTCGCCGCGGTCGACACCAGCGGCAACGCGCCGACCGGCGCGCCGGCCGGCGGCGGCAACGCGTTCAATCCGTCGATCTCGCTGATCCTGTCGGGCACCTACGCGCACACGTCGCAGGATCCCGGCCAGGCGCGCATCACCGGCTTCGCGCTGCCGCAGGGCGCCGACATCGGCGTCGGCTCGCGCGGCTTCAGCCTGGCCGAGTCCGAGCTGGCGCTGGCCGCCAACATCGACCCCTGGCTGGCCGGCAACATCAACCTGTCCATCAGCGGCGACAACTCGATCGAGGCCGAGGAGGCCTTCATCACGACCACGACGCTGCCCGACGGCCTGGTGCTCAAGGCCGGCCGCTTCTTCTCGGGTGTCGGCTACCTCAACAGCCAGCACAGCCACACCTGGGACTTCGTCGACAACCCGATCGCCTACCAGGCCATGCTGGGCACGCAGTACGCCGACGACGGCGTGCAGCTGCACTGGCTCGCGCCCACCGACCAGTACATGGAGTTCGGGCTGGAGGCCGGCCGCGGCCGCGGCTTCCCGGGCGACGACGGCAGCCGCAACGCCGCCGGCATGACGGCGTTCACCTTCCACACGGGCGGCGACGTCGGCGACAGCGTCTCGTGGCGCGGCGGCCTGTCGCTGCTGCAGGCCTCGGCCAGCGACCAGTCGCTGACCGAGAACGCCTATGGCACGCAGGACGCCACCGCGCTGTTCAACGGCCGCACGCGCGTCATCGTGGCCGACGGCGTGATGAAGTGGGCGCCCCACGGCAACGCGACGCACACCTACTTCAAGCTGCAGGGCGAGTGGCTGCAGAGCCGGCGCGACGGCAACCTCTCCGACAGCGCCGGCGGCCCCTTCGCGCTACACCAGGTGCAGTCGGGCGGCTACGTCCAGGGCGTCTGGCAGTTCATGCCGATGTGGCGCGTGGGCCTGCGCACCGAGCGCCTGGATCCGGGCCACGACAACTGGGCGCTGACCGCCGGCCAGAGCGACGACTTCCACCCGACCAAGAACTCCGTGATGGTGGACTTCAGCGAGAGCGAGTTCGCCCGCGTCCGCCTGCAGTTCGCGCAGGACCGCACGCGCCAGGGCTTCGTCGACAACCAGTGGCTGCTGCAGTACCAGACCTCGCTCGGCGCGCACGGCGCCCACGCGTACTGATCACAACCCGACTTCAAGGAACGACCATGACTTCCCTCCCCAAGACCTCGCCGCTCGCCACGCTCGCCGCGCTCGCCCTGGCCGTCACGTTCGCGCTGCCGGCGCAGGCCGCCGTCAAGGTGCTGGCCTGCGAGCCCGAGTGGGGCGCGCTCGCGCAGGAGCTCGGCGGCGACCTCGTCGACGTCGGCGTCGCCACCAGCGCGATGCAGGACCCGCACCAGGTGCAGGCCAAGCCCAGCCTGATCTCGCGCGCCCGCAACGCCGACATGGTGGCCTGCACCGGCGCCGAACTCGAGATCGGCTGGCTGCCGGTGCTGCTGCAGCAATCCGGCAACCCGCGGATCCAGCCGGGCCAGCCGGGCAACTTCGCCGCCGCCGACTTCGTGCGCAAGCTCGACGTGCCCAAGCAGGTCGACCGCTCGCAGGGCGACGTGCATCCCGACGGCAACCCGCACATCCAGACCGACCCGCGCAACATCGCGCTGGTGGCCACCGCGCTGAGCGCGCGCCTCGCGCAGGTCGACCCGTCGCACGCCGCGCAGTACCAGCAACGCGGCGCCGCGTTCGCGCAGAAGTGGCAGGCCAACATGGCGCGCTGGGCGAAGCAGGCCGCGCCGCTGAAGGGCGTGGCGGTGGCCGCGCACCACAAGGCCTACGCGTACATGGAGGACTGGCTGGGCCTGACCGAGGTCGCCGTGCTCGAGCCCAAGCCCGGCGTCGAGCCGAGCGCGTCGCATCTCGAGGAGGTGCTGAGCACGCTGAAGACGCGTCCCGCGAAGATGGTCGTCTACTCGGCCTACCAGGACCCCAAGCCCGACGAGTGGCTCAGCGAGCGCGCGCACATCCCGGCCGTGAAGCTGCCCTTCACCGTCGGCGGCACCGACGGCGCCAAGGACCTCACCGGCCTGTTCGACGACACGCTGGCGCGCCTGCTGGGCGCGCTGAAGTAAGGGGGGCGCCGCGATGAACTGGAGCGCACTCGACTGGGGCATCCTCGGCCCCGCCCTCGCCGCCGGCCTGCTGGTGCTGCTGACGCACGTGTCGCTGGGCGCGCGCGTGCTCGACAAGGGCATCGTCTTCATCGACCTGGCCATCGCGCAGATCGCCGGCCTCGGCGTGATCGGCGCCGACGCGCTGGGCCTGCCCGAGGGCGGCATCGCCGTGCAGGCCGCGGCGGTGGCGGCGGCGCTGGCCGGCGCGCTGCTCCTGACCTGGACGGAGAAGATGTGGCCCGAGATCCAGGAGGCGCTGATCGGCGTGATGTTCGTGCTGGCGTCCTGCGCCGGCATCCTGATGCTGTCGAACAACCCGCACGGCGGCGAGCACCTGAAGGACCTGCTGGTCGGCCAGATCCTGTGGGTCGGCAAGACGCAGATCAGCTGGCTGGCGCTCGTGACGGCGGTGCTGGGACTCGGCATGCTCACCGGACTCGTCGACCGCCTCGGCCGCTTCGGCTTCTACGGCACGTTCGCGATCGCGGTGACGGCGTCGGTACAGCTGGTGGGCGTGTACCTCGTGTTCACGAGCCTGATCGTGCCGGCGCTGGCGACGCGCGGTCTCGCCGGACGCACGCGATTCATCGCCGGTTTCGTCGTCGGCGCGATCGGCTATGCGCTGGGGCTGGCGCTGTCGGCGCTGCTAGACCTGCCGTCGGGGGCGGTGATCGTGTGGGTGCTGGCGGCGACGGCCGTCGTGTTCGCGTTCGCGAAGTCGCGGTGGGTGTCGGTGCCGGCTTCGGTCGCTCGCGTGCACGGTTGAGGCTTTTCGGGCCACGGTTTCGCCGGGTTCGCTGGCGTTCCGGGCCCGTTGGCTTTCTGGGCTCGATGGCTTTCCGGGCTCGAGGGCTTTCCGGGTCAGGCACGGAGACTCGGGGGACTCTTCTCCGCTCATGTCCCCCGCCGGCCTGCGGCCGGCTCCTCCTAATACTTCGCTGCGAAGAGTCCCCCGAGTCTCCGTGCCGCGCATGGCGTGCCGGCGGACAACATTCGCTGGGGGAAGATTCGAGCGGAGCTTGATGGGTTTTTGGCATCGACGGGCCATCGAGGCCGCGTCGATGCCCGCGGCCGGCCGCTCGGCTGGGCTGCGGGTTTGACGCGAACCGCGAATCGCGGTGCCGGCGTTCCTTTTCGTGATCGACGCGGGCGCAGCGCCTGCGGCAGCTGCGCTTGGGATGCTGGCGCACGGAGAAGGCCGGCCGTCGACCCTGAGCGGACTTCTCGCGGCGCTGTCAGCGAGTTCGGAAGCGGACGTTCGCTGCGACCGACCGGCGCGGGCTAACAGGATAAAAACAGCCGAGACAGCCGTTCACCTAGCCCGCGAAGGAATCGCCACAGTTCGTTCCACGCGCCCGCCTCAGGGCTCACCTAAGAAAGGTATTTGTCGTGGGCGTCCTTGAGGCGTGCGTCCCGCACTTCTAGCAAAATGTCGGCAACGGAAAAGTACTTCTCAAGAGAATCTCTTATTGCGCCCGCTATGTCGGCGATTTCGTCCAATTTTGATTTTGGATCTCTTTGGGATAGATAGTTTTTTACGATTCGATAGGTCGATCGGTTCCAAGGCCGGCGAATCAGCAGCGAGTCCTTGAGGAAATCATTTTGTATTGCGTAGCGCATCTCCACTTGAAGTTCGTAAGCCAATTCTTCGCCATTGTCATCTAGCGATCCAAGTTCAAGCAGTGACGCAATGTCTGGTTCATTCATTGGAAGACGCGCCGTCCGCAAGGCCCGCAAAAGACCGTCCAGAGCGTTTAATTTCCCAGAGATGAGCGGTCGCAATCGCCGACATGCATCCCTGTCAACGATTTGCAGTTCCGCGGAAAGCCGCTGTGCAGATTTTCCGAATCTGACCAGACTTGACCTTTGTCTGAGCAGCTTTTCTTCAAACCAATCGCTACCAGAAGAAGATTTGTACTCGAACTCGTCATTGTGGGCCGCTTCAAAGGCAGCGCAAAAGGATTCCAAGCTAGAAACTATGCTGTCGCCATCCGAAACAACCTCATTGAGCGAGGCATAAAAAACAAAAAGTTCAGCACCAAGCCGACGCTTATCTCTTTCGCGAAGTGCCACCGCGATTGCCTTGGGATCTACGAATCGTCCCAAAGTATCCGCGATAAGTTTGACCACTTCTAACATTCCGTCCAGCCCCCTCAGCTAAGCGATGTGCACACGAGTTGCTATCCGAATCAACAGAACTTTGATCTACGGTTGGGGCGTCAACAATCCCCTTAGACGACAGTCTGCGCTCAGCATTTTGACGATGCAAACGCCTTTGCGAGCTTGAGTGGAGGACAGAAAGGCCCGGATTCGTCACGCCGACCGGGCCGGAAGGCGCCCCCAAAGGGTGGAAGGGTCAGGAGGAGTGCGCGCTCATCACCGCCCAGCTCAGCGTGACCGTCCGCCGCAAAACGCGGGGTTTCCTGGCCGTTTGCCGTCGAGAGGTTGGGGGGATGACGTCCAAGAGGCACTCGCCTTGCTGCACCATGTCGCTTCGCTGCACGCCGACGCGACACATCGCGCCGGTGGCCCACGCGCCCACGCCGCAGGAGCTCGCTCATGGGTCTTCTTGATTCAATCGAACGGTTCATCACCGAACACGGCTCTGCGGCCATCCTAAAGGAGCGTATTGCACTCGACGCCGCCAAATACGCCGATCTTGAGCGGCAACTCGCCGAGAGCAAGCGACGGGTCGCGGAGTTGGAAAGCAGCCGAGGCGTCGCACCCTTGCGGCTCGACTTGAGGCCTACCGCAACTGGTGACGAGAAGGTTTTGCTCAACGACCTGAAGAGTGGCGGCTTGGACCTGGGCTTCGGCATCAGGCTGCATGGGCACGCAAGTACAGGCCCGGACACCGCAGAGGAGCTACTCGCCATTGCCTCAGGATGGCAGGCATTTGGCCCGGGCAGCGTGCGAAGTGGCTGGCTCTTCCACGCGTACTACCCGGAGCCGATGCCGGATCACACTTTCTCACCCGTGGACCTCTGGGCCCGTAACGCCTGTCATGCAACGGTGTTCTTCAAGCTGCATGTATGGAACAACGGCACTGGCTACATCCATCTGTCATCCGCGTCCGATCACGTATCCAACCTCACACTGCAAACGGCATGCGGCGATCGAGTCAGCGGCGCGTTCTGTGCCGGCGCCGAGAGTGAGTGGCAGAAGGCTACCGACATTTGGCACTTCACCGTCGAGAGGAAGGAACCTTAGGCGTTCCGACTCTGCCGACGCGCGACGCGGTCCAAGCTCGCCGGGTGATCTTCCACGGCCGACAGCATGGGGTATGTCTCTGCCCATCCGAACCCTCGCCGCCATCGCCGTGGCGGCATCCCTGATCGCCCCGGCCGCCGAGGCCAGCCAGCGCAAGTCCATCGTCGAACAGGCCGTCGAGGCCTACCAGTCGGCCAACTCCTACACCGTGCCTGCAGCCGGCACAGTGGAGGTCGCCTTCGGTTCGACCTTGAGGTGCGTGCAACCTGTCCTGGTATGAAGAATCTATCTAGCCTACTCCATAGCAGACCGTCCCGAGCGTCAGCAACTCGCCGATACCAGTCGGTAGCGCTTCGATTGTTTCATTGGCTCACTGCCTCGGTGTCAGGCCCAACCCTGGACACCCCGCCCCAAACTTCGATGTCCGAGCCTCCTTCGTCCATCACGACAAGGAACGCCCGCACGTGATCGGTCATTCGCGTCAAGCCCGCCCGCACGTGGGGCAGTCGGCCGCGGGCGTCGACGGGCCTCGATGGCCCGTCGACGCCAAAGCCCCTTTAAGGAACGTCGCGGATTCCCCCGCGAATGTTGAAGGCCGGCATGCCATGCGTGGCACGGCGAGGCGGGGGACTCTTCGCAGCGAAGTATTAGGAGGAGCCGGCCGCAGGCCGGCGGGGGACATGAGCGGAGAAGAGTCCCCCGCCTCGCCGTGCCCTCCCCCGCGCGCGCCGCGCCCAGCGCCCCGTCCAGCGCCCACCGCCCACAGCCACACCCAGCCCAAAGTCCATGCAACCGCAAAGACAGAAAAGGCCGCCGCACCTTCCGATGCAAGCGGCCTTCAGGCAGGCGCGGAAACGGATCAGCCGATGTGCTGGCTCGCTGCTGTCGTCACGCCCAGCTTCTCGAACAGCGCGCGATCCTTCTCGACGTCCGGATTGCCCGTCGTCAGCAGCTTCTCGCCATAGAACACCGAGTTCGCGCCGGCCAGGAAGCACAGCGCCTGCACGGCCTCGCTCATCTGCTGGCGGCCGGCCGACAGGCGCACGCGCGCCAGCGGCATCGTGATGCGCGCCACCGCGATCGTGCGGACGAACTCCAGCGGGTCGAGCGGCTTCTCGTCGGCCAGCGGCGTGCCTTCGACGCGCACCAGCTCGTTGATGGGCACCGACTCGGGATACGGATCGAGGTTGGCCAGCTGCGCGACCAGCCCCGCGCGTTCCCGGCGCGTCTCGCCCATGCCGACGATGCCGCCGCTGCAGACGTTGATGCCCGCGCTGCGCACGTGGCCCAGCGTGTCCAGGCGATCCTGGTAGTCGCGCGTGGAGATGATGCGGCCGTAGGCCTCGGGCGCGGTGTCGAGGTTGTGGTTGTAGTAGTCGAGGCCGGCGTCCTTCAGCGAGGTCGCCTGCGTCTCGGTGAGCATGCCCAGCGTGCAGCAGGCTTCCAGGCCCAGCGACTTCACCTCGCGCACGATGGCCGAGACGGCCTCGATGTCGCGATCCTTGGGCGCGCGCCAGGCGGCGCCCATGCAGAAGCGCGTCGCACCGTGCTCCTTGGCCGTGCGCGCCGCCGCGGCGACGGCCGCGACGTCCATCAGCTTGCTGGCGTCGACGCCGGTGTCGTAGTGCGCGGATTGCGGGCAGTAGCCGCAGTCCTCGGGGCAGCCGCCCGTCTTGATCGACAGCAGCGTCGCGAGCTCGACCTGGTTGGGCGCGAAGTGCTCGCGGTGCACGGCCTGCGCGCGCAGGATCAGGTCGTTGAACGGCAGATCGAACAGGGCTTCGATCTGCTCCACGCTCCAGCGCTCGACGTGCGCGTGACCGCAGGACGCGCCGGCGGGCGCCGCGTCGCGGCGCTGGATATGAATCGGATGGGCAGGTGCATTCATCCGTGAATTTTGCCCTACCGGATTGCCCCGGCGCCGCACTCGGGTTCCGTCGCGTCAACCGCCGCGCCGTGCGGCCGCCGCCGGTAGAGTGGCGCATCCTGGCTGAATCGACGGACGATCCGACATGCAGAAGCGCCTCGCGCGGGCCGACGTGCCCGTGGACATGACCTGGGACCTGGGCGACCTGTTCGCATCCGAAGCCGCCTGGGAAACCGAGTTCGCGGCCCTCGACGCCGCGCTGGCGCAGGTCGCGCCCTTCGACGGCCGGCTGGGCGACTCGGCAGCCACGCTGGCGCGCTGCCTGGACGTGGTCGAGGCGCTGCAGGCGCGGCTCACGCGCGTCCACACCTTCGCGACCCTGCGCAACGCCCAGGACGGCACGAACCCGGCGCACCAGGCTGCTTCGGCCCGCGTCGGCGCCCTGGCCGCGCGGCTGGGCGCCGCCGTCGCCTTCGTCGACGCACAGACGCTGGACCTGCCCGAGGGAACCCTCGAGCGCTTCCTGGCCGAGGAGCCGGCCCTGGCCTCGCACCGCGTGCCGCTGCAACGCCTGCTCGAGACCCGGCCGCATCGCCTCGGCGGCGAGACCGAAGGCGCGCTGGCCGCGCTCGGCGAGGTGCTGGGCGCGCCGTACATGATCTACCAGCGCTCCAAGGCCAGCGACATCCAGTTCGCGCCTTTCGTCGACGCCCATGGCACGACGCACCCTAATTCGTTCAGCCTCTACGAGACCAGCTACGAGGCGCACGCCGACACCAGCGTGCGCCGCGGCGCGTGGGCGTCGTTCAGCGCCGGCCTCGAGGCGTACAACAACACGTACTCCGCGACGATCGCCACCGAGGTCAAGAAGAACATCGCGCTCGCCCGCCTGCGCGGCCATCGCAGCACCGAGGACTACCTCCTGCAGCCGCACCATGTGCCGCTGTCGCTCTACTCGGACATCCTCGAGATCATCGGCACCGAGCTCGCCCCGCACATGCAGCGCTACCAGCGCCTGCGCCGGCGCGTGCTGGGCCTGGACAAGGTGCTGCACTGCGACCTGCGCGCGCCGCTGGACGCCGGCTTCGAACCGCCGATCTCCTACGAGCAGGCCAGCGAGACCCTGCTCGCGTCGATGGCGACCATGGGCGACGAGTACGTGGACTTCGTCCGGCGCGCCCTGACGCAGCGCTGGGTCGACCGCGCCGACAACGTCGGCAAGTCCACCGGCGCGTTCTGCTCGTCGCCGTACGGCGTGCATCCGTACATCCTGATCACCTGGGCCGGCACGACGCGCAGCGTCTTCACGCTGGCGCACGAGCTCGGCCACGCGGCGCATTTCGGCCTGGCGATGAAGCACCAGCGCTACGTCAACATGCGCCCGGCGATGCCGTTCATCGAGGCGCCGTCGATCATGCACGAGATGCTGCTGGCGCGGCACATCCTCGCGCGAAGCGACGACAAGCGCACGCGCCGCAGCGTGATCATGCAGCTGCTGGGCACCTACCACCACAACTTCGTCACGCACCTGCTGGAGGCCCGGCTGCAGCACCGCGTGTACGCCATGGCCGAAGGCGGCCAGGCGGTCACGGCCACGCTGCTCAACCGCACGAAGGGCGAGGTGCTGCAGGCGTTCTGGGGCGATGCCGTCGAGATCGACGACGGCGCGCGCATGACCTGGATGCGCCAGCCGCACTACTACATGGGCCTGTACCCCTACACGTATTCCGTCGGTCTTGTCGCGGCCACCGCGATGGCGCAGCTCGTCGCACGCGAGGGCGCGCCGGCGGTGCAGCGCTGGCTGCAGGTGTTGCGCGCGGGCGGCACGCTCGAGCCGCTGGAGCTGATGCAGCTGGCGGGCATCGACATGTCGACGCCGCAGCCCATCCACGACGCCGTAGCCTACGTGGGCTCGCTCATCGACGAGCTGGAGAAATCGTTCGACTGAGCCTCAGAGATCGATCTCGAGGTTGTCGATCAGCCGCGTCCTGCCCAGGCGCGAGGCGGCCAGCGCGACCAGCGGCGTCTTCGCGGCAAGGTCGTCCGCGGTCGGCGGCAGCAGGTCGGCGCGGCGGCGCACGGTGAGGTAGTCGGTCTTCCAGCCGCGGGCGTCGAGCTCGGTCTTCTGCCCGGCCTCGACAGCGGCGACGTCGCGCGCGCCCTCGCGCAGCGCGGCCGCGATCGCGCGCAGCGCGCGCGACAGCGCCGTGGCCTCGGCGCGCTCGTCCTGGCTCAGGTAGCCGTTGCGCGAGGACAGCGCCAGGCCGTCGTTGGCACGGATCGTGGGCAGGCCGACGACCTCGACCGGCAGCGCGAACTGGCGCGCCATCGCCTTGATGACCATCAGCTGCTGGTAGTCCTTCTGGCCGAACACGGCAACCGCCGGCTGCACGCACTGGAACAGCTTCATGACGACGGTGCAGACGCCGGTGAAGAAGCCGGGGCGGAACTCGCCTTCGAGCAGGTCGGCGATCGCGGCGGGCGGCGTCACCTTGAAGGTCTGCGGCTCGGGGTAGAGCTCGGACTCGCTCGGCGCGAACACGATGTCGCAGCCGGCGGTCTCCAGAAGCTGGCAGTCGCGCTCCAGCGTGCGCGGGTACTGGTCGAAGTCCTCGTGCGGCAGGAACTGCAGGCGGTTGACGAAGATGGTGGCGACCACCGGGAAGCCATGCAGCGCCGCCTCGCGCACCAGCGCCAGGTGGCCCTCGTGCAGGTTGCCCATCGTCGGCACGAGCGCGGTCTTGGTCGAGCCGGCGAGCACGGCGCGCAGGTCGGCGAGGGTGTGGATGACTTGCATGGTGGATTCCAGTGTGCCGCGCGGACCTGTCGATGTTCAGTACGTGTGGACGTCGGCCTGCGGGAAGCTGCCGTCCTTGACCGCGGCGACGTAGCGCCCGATGGCCGCCGCGATCGAGCCGCCCTCGGCCATGAAGTTGCGCACGAAGCGCGGCTTGCGGCCCGAGCCCAGCCCCAGCATGTCGTGCAGCACCAGCACCTGGCCCGAGGTGCCGCCGCCGGCGCCGATGCCGATCGTGATCAGCTCGGGATTCTCCTGCGTGAGTTCGGTGGCGAGCGCGGCGGGCACCATCTCCAGCACCAGCATCGCGGCGCCGGCCTCGGCCAGCTCGCGCGCGTCGCGGTGCAGCGCGGCGGCGCTGTCGCCCTCGCGACCCTGCACGCGGTAGCCGCCGAGCGCGTGCACGCGCTGCGGCGTCAGGCCCAGGTGGGCGCAGACGGGGATGCCGCGCGCGACCAGGTGCGCCACGATCTCGGCTGTCCAGCCGCCGCCCTCGAGCTTGACCATGCGGGCGCCGGCGCGCATCAGCGCCACCGCGGAATCGAGCGCCGCGCCCTTGCCGTTCTCGTAGCTGCCGAACGGCATGTCGGCGATCAGCCAGGCCGCGGGCTGCACCCGGGCGACGCATTCGGTGTGGTAGACCATGTCGGCCAGGGTCACCGGCAGCGTGCTCGTGCGGCCCTGGATGACGTTGCCCAGCGAGTCGCCCACCAGCAGCGTGTCGACGCCGGCCTCGTCGAGCAGTTGCCCGAAGGTGGCGTCGTAGCAGGTGAGCATCGCGATCTTCTCGCCGCGCGCGCGCATCTCGCGCAGCTTGGGCAGCGTGACGGCGGCTCGGGCCGGCTGGCCGGGCGACGGGGTGGGGCTGGAATGGGCGCTCATGCTGTGTCCTGTGGGAAGACGGGTAGCTGCCTGGACTCCGCGACCTGGGTGAGGCGCGGATGCGGCGCGAGGCGGCATTGTGCCTATCTCCGCGCCGAGTTGTGCGGCGGTGCACAAATGTTGGGCGAATGACCCTAAATGACGCGCGGGGAGTCGCGGGAAAGCGCTTGCAGCCGGAGGGTTTCCGCGCCGCTCGCCGGCACTATCGCAGCCGGCCGCGACGCGCCGTGCATTCGCCGACATGCTGCACCAGCAAGGCGTCGCGCGCCAGCAGGCCGGCGGCCAGTCGACCGAGCGTGGCGGCCGGCGCGCGTGCCCGTTCGCGCGCTCAAGCAGTCGCGCGCGCGGGCCACAGCCGCACGGCCAGCGCGGCGACCGCGCTGGCGGCCGCCATCAGCATCACGCCCGTCCAACCCCACTGCGCCAGCGCCAGGCTGCCGAGCGCGGCGCCGCTGGACATGCCGATGAACATGCCCGTGAACAGCAGCGCGTTCAGGCGGCTGCGCGCATGCGCGTCGAGGCCGTAGACGATGGACTGGTGCGACACCAGCGTCGCCTGCGCGCCGAGGTCGAAGCCGACCGCGCCCAGGCCGATCACCCACAGCTGGACGCTCTCGGGCAGCAGCGCGCCCGCCGCCATCACGAGGAACGAGACGGCCGCCAGGCCGGTGCCCAGGCGCGTGACGAGCTCGGGCCCGCGGGTGTCGGCCAGCCTGCCTGCCAGCGGGGCGGCGAGCGCGCCGGCGGCGCCGGCCAGGCCGAACGCGCCGGCGGCGGCGCTGCCCAGGTGCCACGCCGACGAATGCAGCATGACCGCCAGCGTCGACCAGAACGCGCTGAAGCCGATCGCCAGCAGGCCTTGCGCGAGCGTCGCGCGGCGCAGCGGCGCGTGCCGCTTCCACAGCTGCGCCGACGAGGCCAGCAGCGCGGCGTAGTGCAGATAGGTGGTCGGCCGGAAGCGCGGCAGCGCACGCGCCGCCACGGCGATGAAGCCGGCGATGCTGGCCGCCGCCGCGACGAACACCGTGCGCCAGCCGAAGTGCGACGCCACGACGCCGCTGACCACGCGCGAGAGCAGGATGCCCATCAGCAGGCCCGTCATCACGGTGCCGACGACCCTGCCGCGCTGTGCCTCGGGCGCCAGCGTCGCGGCGGTGGACACGAGGTCCTGCGCCAGCGTGGCGGCCAGGCCGATGGCGAGGCTGGCGGCCAGCAGCGGGGGCAGCGCCGACGCCGTGCCCGCCACTAGCAGCGCCACGACCAGCGCCGTGGCCTTGGCCAGGATGATGCGGCGGCGGTCGTAGCGGTCGCCGAGCGGCGCGAGCAGGAAGATGCCGGCCGCGTAGCCCAGCTGCGTGAGCGTCGGCACGAGGCCGACCGCGCGCGCGCCGGCGCCGATGTCGGCCTGCAGCTCGCCCAGCATCGGCTGGCTGTAGTAGAGCGCGGCGACCGACAGGCCGGCGCCCGCCGCCAGCAGGCCCACCAGCGGCGGGGTCAGCGGATGGGCCGGCGCGGCGGCGCCGGGACGAGCGGTCTGGAGGGTGGACATGGCGATGGGCTTTCCGGGTTGGTTGTCATTCTCCAGATGCATCAATTCCCTGGGTAGTCGTCCGGAACGAACAATTGCTATACGCTTGGCGCATGACAACCACGAATTCCACGGCCGACCGCTTCGACCTGATGGAGACCTTCGTGCGCATCGTCGACGCCGGCAGCCTGTCGGCCGCGGCGGCGCAGCTGGGCACCACGCAGCCCACCGTCAGCCGCCGGCTGCAGGCGCTGGAGCGCTCGCTGGGCGTGCGGCTGCTGCGCCGCTCCACGCACTCGATGACGCTCACCGAGGACGGCCAGCGCTGCCTCGAGCGCGCGCGCGAGCTGCTCGCCAGCTGGCGCGCGTTCGAGGCCGACCTGCGCGGCGCCGGCGACGAGCCCGAGGGCACGTTGCGCGTCATCGCGCCGCACGCGTTCGGCCAGCAGCAGCTCGTGGCGCCGCTGGCCGAGTACCTGGCGCGGTATCCGCGCGTCAACGTCGAGTGGCTGCTGCACGATCGTCCGCCCGATTTCATCGCCGAGGGCATCGACTGCGCGATCCAGGTCGGCGCGATCGACGACCAGGCCGTCGTCGCGATCCGCCTCGCGGAGGTGCCGCGCATCGTCGTCGGCGCGCCGTCGCTGGCGGCGACGCTGCCCGCGCGCCAGTCGCCGGAGGACCTCGCGCGGCTGCCCTGGCTCGCGATGCGGCCGTACTACCGCACGGAGGTGGCGCTGACCTCGCTGGAAGGCGGCGCCGACGCGCGCTTCCCCATCGCGCCGCGCATGAGCACCGACAGCCTCTACGCGCTGCGCACCGCCGCGCTGATGGGCACGGGCGCGGGCATCGTGTCGGCCTGGCTGGTGACCGACGACATCGCGCAGGGCCGGCTGGTGCACCTCGCGCCGCAGTGGCGCGCGGCGCCGCTGCCGGTGTGGCTGGTCTATCCGCAGGCCCGCTTCCATCCGGCGCGGCTGCGGCGCTTCCTGGACCTGATCCGGGCCCACGCGGCCAGGGCGTTGGCGCCAACGCCGACGCGCGGCTGACGGTCCGTCGGCCGAAACGACGCCTGGCACCGGCGCGGGGACGGCTCGTCGCAATCCGGTTTGCGGGCGGATCGCGAACTCCGACAGTACGCACATCGGATCACGCGACACGACCCGAACCCACCACCAGGAGCCCGCCATGACCAAGTCCACCGCCCCGTTCGCCGCCTTCACGCTGTCCGCCCTCATGACCTTCGGCATCGTCGCCGGCATGAACGGCATCGCCACCCGGCAGTACTCGGCGGCGGAGCGCCTGGCGCAGCAGGCGGCCGGCGCGACACAGGTCGCCGCCGTGCAGCGCGTGGTCATCGTCGCCCGCCGCGCCGCCTGACCCGCCCGCACCGCTCCTTGCAGGCCCCGCTCCGGCGGGGCCGTTTCATTCCCGCGGCCGACACGCCGCCAGGGCCGCACGACGCTCGCGGCGACGCGCCGGCCGCGACGCTGGCATCATTGGCGCATGAAGAAGCTCCTGCTGTCCCTCGCCCTCTCGCTGGCCGCCGGCATCGCCGCGGCCGCCGACAAGCCCTACGACGAGGCCGCCGACGCCAAGGCGCAGATCGCCGCCGCGCTGCGCGACGCGGCCGCGGCGCACGAGCCCGTGCTGCTGATCTTCGGCGCCAACTGGTGCCCGGACTGCCGCGCGCTCGACCATGCGCTCAAGACCGGCCGCAACGCCGAGCTGATGGGCAAGTTCAAGCTCGTCAAGATCGACGTCGGCCACTTCGACCACAACGTCGACGTCAGCACGGCCTACGGCGACGCGACGAAGAAGGGCATCCCGTCGGCGGTGATCGTGTCGCCCGACAACCGCATCCTGTTCATGACCAAGGCCGGCGAGCTCGCCGATGCCCGCAGCATGAGCGAGGACGGCATCTACCAGTTCTTCACCAAGGCCGAGGCCGCGACGCGGCAGCAGTGAGCCGCCACGCCCGTCAGGCGGCGCGGGCGGGCTTCCAGCGCCGCAGCGTCAACGCGTTGGTGACGACGCTGACGCTGCTGAAGGCCATCGCCGCGCCCGCCACCATCGGGCTCAGCAGTCCGGCCGCCGCGAGGCCGATGCCGGCGACGTTGTAGGCGAAGGCCCAGAACAGGTTCTGCCGGATCTTGGCGACGCAACGGCGCGAGATGTCGAGCGCGTCGGCCACCAGGCGCGGGTCGGGGCGCATCAGCGTGATGCCGGCGGCCGCCATCGCGACGTCGGTGCCCGTGGCCATCGCGATGCCGACGTCGGCCGCCGCCAGCGCGGGGGCGTCGTTCAGGCCGTCGCCCACCATCGCCACGCGCGCCGGGTTCCGGCGCCGCGATTCCGGCCCCGCCGCAGAGCGCAGCGACGCCAGCAGCGCGGCCTTCTCGCCCGGCAGCACCTCGGCGTGCACCTCGGCTATCCCGAGCAGCTGCGCGACGCCCGCGGCGCTGGCGCGGCCGTCGCCGCTGACCATCACGGTGCGCACGCCCTGGTCGTGCAGGCGCTGCACGGCCTCGATCGCGCCGTCGCGCAGGCGGTCGCCGAACGCGACCAGGCCCAGCAGGCGCGGCGTCCCGCCGGTCACGTCGGCCAGCCAGGACAGCGTGCGGCCCAGGCGCTGCAGTTCGTCCGCGCGCGACGCCAGCGGCGCGAGGTCGACGCCCAGCTCGGCCATCCAGCGGGCGCTGCCCAGGCACAGGTCCAGGCCGTGGCCGGCCGCGTCGATGGCGTTCTCGGCGGCGAGCGCCAGGCCCGCGCCGGGCGACAGGCCGGCGCTCTGGCGCGCGCTCATGATGGCGCTGGCGGCGATCGCCTCGGCCCGGCGCGCCTCCGCGCTCGGCTGCGCGTCCGCGGGCACGCGCACGCGGGCGGCGACGCCCTTGCCGGGCACGGCGCGCTGCGCGCCGGCGGCCGGCACCCGTGCGTGCGTGTCGCGCGCCATGTCCAGCACCGCCTGCGCGAGCGGATGCGTGCTGCCGCCCTGCACCGCGGCGGCGAGCGCGAGCAGCCGCGCGGGGTCGCCGTCGACGGCTTCGCAGGCCACCAGCATCGGCTTGCCTTCGGTGAGCGTGCCGGTCTTGTCGAACGCGACCACCGAGACGTCGTGCGCGACTTCCAGCGCCTCGGCGTCCTTGATCAGGATGCCGTGCCGCGCCGCCACGCCGGTGCCGGCCATCAGCGCGGTCGGCGTGGCCAGGCCCAGCGCGCACGGGCAGGCGATCACGAGCACGGCGACGGCGTCCAGCAGCGCGCGCTGCCAGTCGCCGCCGGCCAGGCCCCAGGCCAGCAGCGTGGCCAGCGCGGCGAGGCAGACCACCGGCACGAACACCGCGCTGACGCGGTCGACCAGGTGCTGGATCGGCGCCTTCTTCTCCTGCGCCGACTCCACCAGCCGCACGATGCGCGCCAACGTCGACTCGGCGCCGACGGCCGTGACTTCGACCAGCAGCAGCCCCTCGCCGTTGATCGCGCCGCCGGTGACGCGGCCGCCGGGCGCGCGCGCCACGGGCAGGCTCTCGCCGGTGACCAGCGATTCGTCGACGTGGCTCTCGCCCTCGGCGACGAAGCCGTCGGCGGCGAAGCGCTCGCCGGGCCGCACCACCAACCGATCGCCGACGCGCAGGCGGGCGATCGCGATGTCCGCGTCGACGCCGTCGCGCCGCACGCGCGCGGTGTCCGGTTGCAGCGCCTGCAGCGCGCGCAGGGCCTGCGTGGTCTGGCGCTTGGCGCGCGCCTCGAGCTGCCTGCCCAGCAGCACCAGCGTGATGACGACGGCGCCGGCCTCGAAGTAGAGATGACCCGCCGCCATGCCCGGCATGCGCGACGCGGCCCACCACTCGTACAGGCTCAGGCCGTAGGCCGCGCTGGTGCCGAGCGCGACCAGCACGTCCATGTTGGCGCCGCCGCCGCGCAGCGCGCGCCAGGCGCCGGCGTAGAAGCGCGCGCCGAACCAGAACTGCACCGGCGTCGCCAGCAGGAACTGCAGCCACGCCGGCCACGTCCAGGCCGCGCCGAACAGGCCGACGAGCATCGGCAGCAGCAGCGGCACGGACAACGCCGCCGCCGCGATCACCGGTCGCCAGGCCTGCGCCTCGGTGGGCGCCGGCGGGGCGGGCGTCTCGGGCGGACGCGCCGCGTAGCCGGCCTTGCGCACCGCCGCCTCGAGGCCGTCGAAGGCCAGCGGCGCGTCGGCGCGCACGCTGGCCATCTCGGTGGCCATGTTGACGCTGGCCTCGGCCACGCCCGGCACGGCCTTGAGCGCGCGCTCCACCCGTCCGGCGCAGGCCGCGCAGCTCATGCCGTCGACGGGGAAGGACCAGTCGCGGCGGGCGGGCGAAACGAGGGCGGACGGCTGGCTGGACATCGTGAAATTGGAGCGCGGGAAACCGACAGTGTCGACGGTCAGTCTGTAACGATCTGCGCGGGCTTGAAATGCCCCCACGCGAAGGGGCATGTGGGGGCCGGACGGCGACTCTCAAATCCCCGCGCGACAAGGGGCCACGCCGCTTGCGTCCGCCTGACTTGCGCACGCCGCGCGACACTGTCCGCCTGCCCCTCCCGGAGAACACCATGAAGGAATTCCTCGTCGAAGGCATGAGCTGCGGTCACTGCATCAACGCCGTGACCGAGGCCATCCACAAGCTCGATCCGGCCGCCGAGGTCGACGTCGACCTCGGCAGCAAGCACGTGCGCGTGCACTCCGACATCGACCGCTTCCTGCTCTCGCAGGCGCTGGTCGACGCCGGCTACGACCCGGTGCCGGTCGGCCTCGAAGGTCCCGGTTCGTCCGACAACGTCTGAAGCGGGGACCCGATGCCTCTCGTCACCCTGACCGTGCGCCGCGGCAAGGACGCCGCCTTCAAGTCGGCCGTGCTGGAGGGCGTGCACTGCGCGCTCGTGGCCTCCGGCGTGCCCGAGGCCGATCGCTTCCACCGCGTGCTGGAGCTGTCGGCCGAGGACTTCCGCTTCGACGCCAGCTACCCCGACCTGACCACGCCGCGCACCGATGACTTCGTGCTGATCGAGGTGCTGCTGTCGGCCGGCCGCAGCGTGAAGGTCAAGCGCAAGATCGCCGCCGACCTGATCGCCGCGCTGCGCGAGTCGCCCGGGCTCGATCCCGAGAACGTGATGCTGGCGTTCAAGGAGACGACCTGGGAGAACTGGTCGTTCGGCGGCGGCCGCTTCATCCACGTCTAGCGCCCGACGCGCAGGCGCCGGCGACTCAGAGGAACAGCACGTTGCTCCCGGGCTCGGGCCGCGCAGCCTTGGCGGCGAAGCCGTCGAAGAAGAACACGATGTCGTCGCCGGCGTCGCCGGTGATGCGGCCCGTGACCTTGCTCCAGGTCATCAGCGCGACGTGGGCCTCGGGCTCGCCGACCACGAGGACGGGCTGCTCGCCCTCCTCGTGCCAGAAATACTCGCCGCCGAAGGCGCGCCGCCCCACCTCCAGCACGTAGCAGCCGAGCTGCTGCACGAGGCCGGTGACCACGGCCTCGTCGAGGTCGGCGACGTACTCCGACACCTCGACCAGCATCTCGTCGACCACCTTCAGGCTCGCGACGGACCAGTCGAGCCGCCCGCCCGCGCGCTCCTGCAGCGCGGCGACGGCGCGTTCGGCGGTGGCGAGGACTTCTTCGTGGATGGCGTTCATGGCGGGGAAGCGGTGTCAGGTCTTGAATTTTGCGGTGTCAGGTCTTGATTCTTGCGCGACGGGTCATTCGAGGATGAAGCGGCGCAGCTCCGCGAAGGCCGCTTCGGCGTCGTCGCGCCACGCGCCGTGGCCCACGTTCGGGAACTCGCGGTACTGCATCCATCGCGGCGGCAGCGCGTCGGCGATGTCGCGCGCGTCGGCGACGGGGCACACCGGATCCTCGCTGCCCACCATCACCAGCACCGGGCATTGCGCCTGCGCGAGGCCGGGCAGCAGGTCCATCGTGCGCTGCTCGCCGGCGGCCGAGCGGAACAGGATGTCGAACTCGTGGATCGTGCGCGCGCCGCCGTCCGGATCCTGCGGCGTCGTGTTGTAGAGGTGGCGGCAGTGCACGCCGTAGTCGTCCCAGGTCGCGGGGTTCGGGTCGGCCCAGAAGCGCTCGCACGACGCGCGCGCCGCCGGTCCGCCGAGCTTCTCGAACATCGCCGCCTTGCGCTCCAGGCACATGTGCGGCGAGGTGGACGACAGGATCACCTTGGCCGGATGCGCGGGGTGGCGTTCGACGTAGCGCTGCGCGACGAAGCCGCCGAACGACTGCCCCAGCACGATGGGCTTGACGATGCCCAGCGCGTCGCACAGGCGCACGACGTCGTCGGCGAAGGTGTCCAGCGTCCACTCCGCCGGCGGGCGGCGGTCGCTGCGGCCGTGGCCGCGGTGGTCGTAGTAGATCACCTGCGCGATGTCGGCCACGCGGCCGAAGTACGGGCGGAAGCCCGAGTGGTCGAAGCCGGGGCCGCCGTGCAGCAGCAGCAGCGTCGGCTTCTCGCGCAGCGCCGGGCCGTCGGGCACGAACTGCGTGCCCTCGACGTCGACATACAGGCGGACGCCGGGTTCGATCTCGATGCGCATGCGGCAAGTCCTCGGGGTGAAGTGAAGCCGCGAGCATAGCCCGCGGCCGCGCCGGATCAGTCGTCGCCTTCCATGTCGCCGTGCCCGTGGCCGTGAGTGCTCACGGGCATCGCGGCGCCGTCCGCGCCGTCGAAGAAGAACGGCGCACGCGGCTTCTGGCGCGGCGCGATCTCGTCCAGGCGCGGCAGCGCATAGAGGCGGCCGTTCTGCATGACGTCGACGACGCGGTCGGACTGGCGGATGTCGGCGGTCGGGTCGCCGTCGATGACGACCAGGTCGGCCAGCTTGCCCACCTCCAGCGAGCCGATGTCCTTGTCCATGCCGAGGTAGTGCGCGCCGTTGAGCGTGGCGTTGCGGATCGCCTCCAGCGGCGTCATGCCGCCCTTGACCTGCATCCACATGTCCCAGTGCGCGCCCAGGCCCTCGCGCTGGCCGTGCGCGCCCAGGTTCTCGCGCACGCCGGCGCGCAGGAGCTCGGTGGCCGTCCGCGCGACCTGGACGACGTTGTAGTCCTCCTCGGGCGCGATCGGGCGGCGCACGGCGCGCTCCTCGAGCACGCTGCGCGGCACGAAGTCCTTGAGGATGGGATGCTTCCAGACCTCGGTCGTCGCGTACCAGTAGTGCTCGCCGTCGAGGCCGCCGTAGGCCACGTTGTAGGTCGGCGTGTAGCCCACCTGCGTCGCGCCCCACAGCTGCTTGACGTCGTCGTAGGCGTGCGCGACGGGGATCGCGTGCTCGACGCCGGTGTGGCCGTCGACCACCATCGTCATGTTCAGCTCGAACAGCGAGCCGCCCTCGGGCACGACCATCATGCCGGTCTCGCGCGCCGCCTCGAGGATCTCCTGGCGCTGCTCGCGGCGCGGCTGGTTGTAGCTCTTGACGCTGATCGCGCCGAGCGCCTGCTGGCGCTTGAGCGCGTTGAGCGCGTCGTCCAGGCCGTCGATGGGCTGCGTGAAGGGCGCCTTCGCGCCGTACAGGATGGTGCCGGTGGAGAAGATGCGCGGGCCGGTGATGATGCCGGCGCGCTGCATCTCGGCGGCCGTGAACACCTGCGCCGAGTCGTTCGAGGGATCGTGCAGCGTCGTCACGCCGAACGCCAGCGAGGCGTAGTTGATCCAGCTCTGCTGCGGGATGATGCCCTCGTCGCCCATGCCGCCGTGCCAGTGCACGTCGACGATGCCGGGGATGATGGTCTTGCCGTGGGCGTCGATCTTCCGCGCACCCGCCGGCGCCAGCACGCGATCGGCCGGCCCCACCGCGGTAATGCGGTTGCCGTCGACGACGATGGTGCCGTCGGCGATCACCTCGTCGCCCTTCATCGTGACGATGCGCGCGCCGGTGATGGCAATCATGCCCACCGGGGTATCCGACGGCTCGCTGAATCCGACGCGCACGCCCGCCGCATCGGCCTTGGGCAGGTCCTTCGGCGCGCCCGGCACGAACGTGAACGCGTTGCGCAGCTCGCTCGTGAACAGGCGGTCGCCGAGCCCGAAGTGCAGCCTGCTGCTGTCGCCCGACCAGCTCAGGTACTCGCCCGCGTCGACGTCGAGCTGGCGCACCGGCAGCGCGTCCATCTTCGCGCCGACCGCGACCGGCTTGGAGGCCAGCGGCAGCGGCGTCACGTAGGCGTGCTCGCGCTCCTGGAATGCGAGCCAGCGGCCGTCTGGCGAGATCGCGTACTGGCTCACGAACTCGCTCGTGGCGACCTCGGTCTCCTTGCGGGTGTCCAGATCGATGCGCACGAGCTTGCTGGAGAAGTCGACCTCCTTGTGCTGGCTGGCGCGCGTCACGTAGACCGCGTCGTTGCCGGCGCCGAACTGCGGCGCGCGGCCGGCCTTCGTCAGGCGCTCTGGCCTGCCCTTGCCGTCGGACGGCACGCGGTAGACGCCGGTCTCCAGGCCGTGCCAGGGCGAGGTCAGGTAGCCGCCCTTGCCCTTGACGTAGACCACGGTGCGTCCGTCGGGCGAGAAGCGCGGCTCGACGTACTGGCCGGGCTCGGTGGTGAGGATCGTCTCCGCGCCGCCGCCGGCCGCGATGCGGCGCACCGAGCCGAGATCCTTGTCGTTCCAGGTCGTGAACACGATCTCGCGGCCGTCGCGCGAGAACTGCGGGTAGAACTCGAAGTGCTGCGTCTGCGACGTCAGCCGGTGCGGCTGGCCGTTCGGAAGATCCTTGACATAGAGGTAGCCGAGCGCCGAGTAGACGACGCGGTCGCCCTGCGGCGACACGTTCATCCAGCGCAGCTGCCTGACGTCGAAGGTGGCCGGCGCGACCTCGGTGGGCACGCGCAGCGCGGGCGTGACCTCGCGCGTGTCCTTGACGTGGAACGGGATCTCGACGGCGTCCCGCTTGCCCGGGTCGACGCGCCACAGCTTGCCCTGCGCCCAGACGACGATGGCCTTGCCGTCGGGCGTCCACGCGAAGCCGGGATACACGCCCTGCACCGACCACGCCTCCTGCATGTCGCGCTCGAGGTGGCCCCACACCGGCGTCTCCTGGCCGGTGGACAGGTCCTTCAGGAACAGCGTGCTCTGGTTGCGCACGCGGCGCACGAAGGCCAGCTGCCTGCCGTCGGGCGACGGCTGCGGCCGCACCGCGCCGCCCTGGCCGGTAACGAAGGGCTCGACGCTGCCGTCATGCAGGTCGATGCGCTGGATGTCGAAGATCTCGCCGTTGGAGTCCTTGTTGTATTCGAACTCGTCGCCGGGCGTGGCGTCCTGCGAGAAGTAGACGTAGCGGCCGTCCGGCGAGAACGCCGGCTCGCCGAGGTCCTTCTGCCAGTTCGGCTTCTCGTTGAGCTGCACGCCCTTGCCGTTGCCGCTGGCGTGGTACAGCCAGATCTCGCCCGAGCCGAGCGAGCGCGAGCCGGTGAAGTGCTTGCGCGCGACGATGTACTGGCCGTCGGGCGACCAGGCGGGCGTGTACAGCAGGCGGTAGTCCTCCTTGGTGACGGGCTTCGCGTCGCTGCCGTCGGCGTTCATCACCCAGACGTTGTCGCCGCCGCCGGCGTCGCTGATGTAGGCGATGCGCTTGCCGTCCGGCGACCAGCGCGCCTGCATCTCCCACGCGATCGAATGCGTGAGCGGCGTGGCCTCGCCACCGGCGATCGGCAGCGTGTAGAGGTCGCCCAGCAGGTCGAACACCAGGCGCTGGCCGTCGGGGCTGACGTCGACCGACATCCAGGTGCCGGTGCGCGTGTCGATGTTCACGGTGGCCCTGGGGCCGGGCGGGTGGTTGACGTCCCACCTGGGCTTGTCGGACGGCTTGGCGTCGGTTGCGGCCGGCGCGTCGGCCGCGTTGGCGTTCAGGGACAGCAGGGCGGCGAGCGCCAGGAGCGAAAGGCGGAGCGAGGTCATCGAACGGTGGCGGCTCGTGGCCGGCCGGGGAGGCTGCGGTGACGGGCAGCATAGCCAAGCGGGCCGGATTGCGGGCGTCGGTCAATCCCTCGGAGCCGTCGCTCGTCGCATCGGGGGGCGGTCGTCGTTGTCGTGGTTGTGGAGGAGTGGCGTGTGGATTGGCGAGTTCTTTGAAGTTCCGGCGGGACTGCAGAAGTGGCACAAAGTCGGTGATCGCCTATGGTTTGACCCGGATGACGTTTTTGATTGGATGGCGATCGACAACGGCCATATTTTGGGCGGCTTCACGATCCGCGTCGTTCGAGATCGCTTGAGCGTCGAGGAACGATCTCGGTACGAGGCCTACATTGGAGCGACCTCATTCGAGCCCATTGCAGACAGTGCTTCTGATTGACGGTACACCGCACATTTCGGCGCAACAGCGGATGCAGGAGCCAGTCCGCTTCAAGGAAGAAGTTGGCGAAGCGCAGCTCGGCGAGTGTCCGGCCGCCGCGGCAGTTCAGGTTCAAGGCCTTGTCGGCCTCGAAACCTGGCGCCAATCTGGCGCCGCCGGATGCCCGTTGTCTCAGGCCGGCAATCGCGTCAGGATGTGGCTTGACGATGTGCAGCTTGTCGGAAGATGCCATGACTACTCCTCGTCGGGGCGGTGTTCGGATTCGGTGTGATGCGATGCCAGGCTTGGAGGCGGTGCATTGCGCAATCAAACGGCGATCCGATTCGGCCAGTCGTCCCCAGGTTTGAGGAAGGCCTCCGGGTCAGGTTCGCAGATGGCCAGCCTCCTCGAGGCGGCTGCAATAGCGCTTCCAGGCAGGACGCGGCCGCAGGCGGCTATTTGAGGGCGCTGCTCGCAGCGCCGCTCGGCAGCCTGCGGCCGAGCAAATCAGGCCATTGAACCGAGTCAATCGACGCGTCTTCGACATCCGACGTCGGATCGGCGCTCTGTGGACGCTGTCATTGCAGGGTCAGCTGGCCGTCGATGAGCGTCCAGACCTGATGCCACGACGAACCGCGCCCCGTTTGCCCGAGGACGCTGGTGCAAGAAAAATTTGCCGTGACCATGGCAATCCCCGACGAACCGTTGTAGCCCGCCATCGGTATGGATGCCAGCTTCACCGTTCCAACCGCAGGGGACGCGGGGCAGTCGCCCACGTATATTGGCGTTAGGCCGCGATAGTTTTGCGAGACGTAGTCCGCGAAGCTTCCGTCTGCTCGGCCAATAATGGTTCCCACGTTCTGATAGCTGGTGCTCCCGTACAGCAAGATGGAATCTCCAGCATCGTTGGGGACCGAGGCGCACCACAACCCGCGTCCACATGACGTCGATTCAAGATGGATGGTGGTCTGGGCTTGCACGCTTGCCGCGGCCATGGCGATCAGAAGAATGGGCATCTTCATCGCAGTCTCCTTGCGAGGTTGTTCGGCAAGAGGCGCCTTGGAGTGCAACGCGCCGAATATTTGCACTCGGCGTTCGGTATCGAGCGCGCGTAGCAATCTGCCGGCCCGGAGAGCCCGCCATCCGTTGAAACAAACTGTAGGTTCGCAGTCGGCTCGTGCCGCTGTTGATGGGCCTTCGCACCGGCGCAGTGAGCTCGACCTGGCGGCTTGCTCGCCTGGCGTCGACGATCAGGCAGCCGGGCGCGTGCACGCTGCCTTGCCGAGAATCTGCTTCAGTTGTTCGGCGACACACTCTCGATGGCTACGCATCGCATGCGGGATCGAATCGTCGAACGCGCGAAAGAGAAGCTGGCTTGCGCGATTCGAACTCATGCGGTCCCGGGGAGGCCGCAGCCGGCGCACAAGCGGACGTTTGCTGGCGGCCGCTTCCGGGTAAGCTCTCGACGCCAATCGGCCTTGACGCTCATCGCGTAGGCCGTGTCTACCCTAGCGATTGACGGCGTATGCGCCGCGCGCCGAGGCCTGCTGGGGCGCGCTTGCCGTGGCCGACGCCTACTGCCGCATGCCTTGCACGAATTCGTAGGTATGGCGCACCAGGCCATCCCCGATTCTTCGCGTATCGAGGAGCTGCAGCGACCTGCTGTCGCCGATCGCATCGAAGATGCGGGTGCCGGTTCCCAGCACGACCGGGAAAAGCACCAGTCGCAGTTCATCGGCCAGGTTCCTTGCCATCAGCGTGCGCACGAGCTGGTAGCTGCCATAGACCAGGATTTCCCCGTCCGTCTTCCGCTTCAACTCCGAAATCCGTTCGGCCGCGTCGCGCTTGAGTACCGTCGTGTTGCTCCACCGGGGATGTTCGAGCGTCGACGACACGACGTGCTTGGGTAGGCTGTTCATCCTGTCCGCCCACTGGCGGCTGACGCGTTCGCCCATCGATGGCAACCGGGACGCGAACCACTCAAAGCTGCTCCGGCCGAGCAGCAGCGCGTCGGCTTCCAAGGCTTCCGCCGTTTCGTTGGCGGTCCAGCCTTCGAGATCCCTGGCGCCGATGGACCGGTGGAACCAGCCGCCCAGCGCGAAACCTTCCTGGCCGTCCGGGTCCTGAACTACGCCGTCGAGCGTGGCATTCGTGCTGATGACGATCTTTCCCATTTCAGTGCTCCTTTGACAATGTTGTCGGATGACACTGGTTTAGACGCCGCGGCGCTGGAAAAAGAGGCGCTCGATGACCGCCCCGTTTGCGCAGCGGCCGACGTCTATACACTATGAAATCGCATGCAGGCTATGAGGTGGCGCGGGTGGAGCTGGCAAGAGCGGACCTGATGTCGAGGGCGCGGGCCGGCGACGGCGGAGCCTTCAGGGCGCTGACCGAGCCGCATCGGCGCGAGTTGCAGGTTCACTGCTACCGGATGCTCGGCTCGTTCCACGATGCCGAGGACGCTCTGCAGGAATCGATGCTCGCCGCGTGGCGAGGTCTCGACGGATTCGACGGCCGTGCCTCGCTTCGCACCTGGCTCTACCGTATCGCCACCAACCGCTGCCTCGACGCGCTGCGCGCAGTTCGCAGGCGTCCTGCAAAGGAGTGGGGCCTGCCGGAACTGGAACCGCCGGAACCCACGGGGCTCGGGGAAATCCACTGGCTCGAACCGTTTCCGGACGCGCTTCTTGACGGCGCGATCAATGGGCCGCTCGCCCCGGAGGCGCGCTTCGAGCAGGTCGAATCCCTGCGCCTGGCCTTCGTGACCGCCCTGCAGGCCTTGCCGCCTCGCCAGCTCGCCGTCCTCATCCTGCGTGACGTCCTCGGATTTCACGCGGACGAAGTCGCCGACATGCTGGGCACGACCGTCGAATCGATCAAGAGCGCGCTCAAACGCGCGCGTGCAGGACTACAGGGGCGACTGCCGGCCACGACTGAGTGCAAGCGTCTGTCCGGAGGGGACTCGGCAGCCGAGGATGTGATCGTGGCGAAGTTTGTCAGCGCCTACGAATCCGCCGACGTCGACGCATTGGTGGCGCTGCTGACCGACGACATCTTCCTGTCGATGCCGCCAATGCCTCTGGAATACCGGGGCCGGGACAGCGTGGGCCGCTTCTTCGCGTTTGTTTTCGGCCTGGTCCAGGGATTCCGGCTGTTGCCGACACGGGCCAACGGCCAGCCGGCATTCGGGGTCTACCGGCATACGCCAGAGGGCATGCAGGGAATCGGCCTTTTCGTCCTCACGCTGGCCGGCGAGCGAATCAGCGCCTTGACACGCTTTGAAGACAAGGCCCTCGCCGCGTTCGGCCTGCCGCCATTGCTTGCGAGTGCACAGTAGACTGAGCGATCTCCTCGCGGAGCTTGAGGGGAATCCGAGCTATTTTGTGTCGGTACGCTCGCACCTGGGGCATTGCTCCGACGGCAGTCGGCGCAGGAGCTGTCGCTCGCCACCGTCCGGTTTGAGGCTCAGATTCAGCCCCACGCCGCCACCCGAGCGTGCGTTGATTCTCTCTCCCCCCAGGTTCTCGCCGCGGGCACGCATCGTAGGGATAGCGCCGCTGATGTCGATCATAAACTATCGATCTCAGTGCGATGCTGCCTTAGATTGGGCGAAAACTGGATTCAGTCGACAGGCATTTTCACGCCGCCATCCCGCTGAGCCCACGGCGCAGTGGCGCATCCTGCGCATGATGTCCGGTGCCTCGCCTTAACGCCGTGGATCGACCCAGATAGGGGTGGTATATGGCCCACTACATCGTACTTGTAAGTTCCAAAGTTGTAGACGCGGAAATGGTGATGGTCTATTTGGAAGACGGGTGGTTCAGCAACACTTGGTACACGCCCCCAAACAGCTGGTTTGGTGCGCGCAGCGGTACGTATTCGTACGACAGCGACAGCCAGCAGTTGAACTTTTCGGATGCTGATCAGACCCTTGTATTGCAACTCACCGGACTCAAGTATTCCGACGATTGCGCCAATCTTCCCAGCAATGTTGTCGACACGGATGGCAAACAAGGATGGTATTCCGTACCGAACAAGCTGTGGCCGCAGGAACTTCGATGGTTTAGGTACACCCCCCCGTCCTTCTAATGACCTTCACAGATCGGACGAGGGCGTCGCCGAAATCGAGATATCCAAAGGGAGCGCCGAGATGCTTCGCCTCTCGCACGGCAATTGACGGCGCACTAGCAGACGGTGGCCGATGTCGGCTGCTGGGGGGCGTTGTACGATTCAGGCTGCATCACTAACCAGGGGCAGGGAGCCATGTACAGACATCGCATCGTTGCAGTCGCTCTTGCCGTTCTTCCGATTCTCGCCAGTGCTCAGTCCCGATTCCTGCAGTCAACCGATGAAGGAAGAACGGTGACCGAGGGGATCGTGGCGAGTGTTGCCTCTGGGAATATGACCGGCGCCTTGAAGGATCTTCAACCCCTATCCGTCATCCAGCCGACGGACTTTGATGTCTTCAAGGCCCAGCTCAACAGCCAGCAGGACAATATTCTTCGCTCGTTCGGCCCACCCAGCGGCTATGAGTACGTCCGCTTCGACAAACTCGGCACCCGACTGGCACGTTTCCAGTACCTGGTCTTCCACGAAAAGGCTGCGATGCGCTGGAACTTTGTGCTCTACAAGGCAGAGAAGGGCTGGGTGATCTCACACTTCGCCTTCGATGCCAATGCTGTGATGTTCTTCTCCCATTTGGACTAGCGCTGCCACTACCCGGCGGCATGGAGGCCCTGAGCGAGCGCTCCGAGGTCGTCTGGCTGGCTACATGAGGCTCGAATCGGCGCAAAAGCCGTCCTTCAGCAACGACGGCTTGCAGGCATTGCACCGAGGCTTACAGCAGGGCACTCCGCACAGAGGCGCGTCAGATGATACTGGCGGCGTCGACTCACTCGACGTCCGCTTGTCGGCCGGCAGGACACCGGGCTCGTGCTGCAATAAAGGCACCGACTCTTCCAGGCGCTTCGCCACGATGACAGCTGACGACTTAATTCACACGCGGCCTCACGGCACTCGCGCGACGATCCTCAGAATTCTGTGGCTTGGTGCCCCCGTGCCACTGTTTGTTCTTGTCATCGGACTGCTCAGTCTCTTTCCTGACGCAGATCGTCTTCCGGGCGAATCGCTTATTGCGTTTGGCTTGCTTGCCATCCTCGCTGGAGGCATTCCGATCTTCCGCCACGCATTGTCACCGGCTGCCAAGGCGCTGCTCTTTGGCATGTATTTCTGTGCGTGCGCTGTTGGCATGTTTGTCTTTGGCTGGGCAGCTCTCGGAATATTCAGCGTCAAGGGAAATTAGCGTTGTGGCGCAACGCTCGAGAGCGCTCCCTGAACGCACGGGCCCTAGAGAATCACGGTGTACATGAATACCGACGATGACATACGACTCCTCCGATCAAATTCAGGTGTGCGCCCGTTGCAGAACGTGCTTCACGCCCACCTCCAGCGACGCACTCTGTCCAAATTGCATGAAAGTGGAAACACAAGACGTGCACCGTACTCCATCAGAGAAGCGTCGCCGAATGATGAACGCGCCTTCAGCGATCATCGTACTTGCCGTTGCTGCTGTAGTCGTTAGTGTCGCTTGCTTCGCCCTTGGCCTTGGCCTACAGGCGGCAATTCCTGGCTGTCATTGCGACGAAGGCGCGGGCTGCAGCTTCTGCGCAGGCTTTGGGAATCTCATCAGCTTTCTTATATTCGGGGGCTTCATTGGCGCCCTGGTGTCCGTGCTGTACGTCCTGCCCGGTTCGCTTCTGCTGGCAACGATCTTGAGGTTTTTCTCGAATTGGCGGCGCCGTCGCCATCTCCGAGAATCGGTGGCAGATCGCACATAGCGAACTTGTCCTGCCTGGAGTCGCATGCCTGTGCAATTGCAGATGCTGACGAGTGACGGCTTTCTGGCTGCGAATCTCACGAGGCGGATGTCGCAGACGGGTCGACAGCCGGATTTCTCCGCGCGCCAGCGCCCCAAGCGCAGCCGCCGCAGGCGCTGCGCCCGCGTCGATCACGAAAAGGAACGCCGGCACCGCGATTCGCGGTTCGCGTCAAACCCGCCGCCCAGCCAAGCGGCTGGCCGCGGGCATTGACGCGGCCTCGATGGCCCGTCGATGCCAAGACCCCTTCCAAGAACCGCGAATGTTTTCATCCATTCGCTGGCACGCCGGCGCGACAGGGTGGCCGGCAGCGAAGCGAAGAACGACGCTACACCACGAGACTCAAGCCGTCAGCAGATTGCCGCTGCGCAGCGCCTCGCGCCCCGCCACCCGCAGCACGCTGGTGCCGGCCGGCACGAAGCGGCGCGTCTCGCGAGCGTAGAACACGCCGTCCACCGGACTCAGCAGCGGCGTGACGAGCCCCGTCATCGGCTCGACGAGATCCGCCAGCCGCTCGCCCGCCACCACGTGCGCCCCAGGCTCGCGCAGGTAGACGACGACGCCCCCGTGTGGCGCGCTCACCGGCATCGAGCCGGCTAGCGGCGTCGCCTCGCAGCGCGCGGGCGGCAGGCCGGCCGGCGCGCCGGCGATCACGCCTTGCCACGCGAGGTAGTCGACGAGTGCCTGGGCGTCGCGCTCGGCGAGCTCGTGCGCGACGTCGGCCTCGCCGCGCAGTTCGACGGTGACGGCCACGCAGGCGCTCGGGATCGGCGTCGCGGCGCCGAAGCGCGCGGCCAGGCGCGGCCAGAGCGTCGAGCAGGCCTCGTCGAACGGGTGGTCGCCCGACACCTCGGCCAGCAGCGCCGCCTCGCAGCCCAGGAAGCGCGCCAGCGGCTCGACCTGCGGCCACACCGAGCTCTCGGTGTAGAGGTGCAGGACGGCCTGGCTGTCGCAGTGCAGGTCGAGCACGATGTCGGCGTCGATGCTCAGGCCCAGCAGCGTGCGGCGCAGGCTCTCGAGCGTGCTGCGCGCGGGGAGCGCCGCGGCGGCCTCGCGCAGCGCGACGCGGATCAGGGCGACGTTGTGCACGGCGTCCGCCGTCAGCCGGGTGCCGACGCGCGCAACGACCGCATCGAACAGGTCGGCGTAGTGGCGGTTGAAGTTCTCGCCGGTCGCGAGGTCGAAGCGGCCCTCGACCGATCCGAGCACGCGCTGCGTCAAGCCGATCGGGTTGGCCACCGGCACCAGCACGATCTCGCCCTTGATGCGGCCCGCGGCCTCCAGCGCGGCCAGGCGCGAACGCAGGTGGTGCGCGACCAGCAGGCCGGGGATCTCGTCGGCGTGCAGCGCCGCCTGCAGCGTGGCCTTGGGGCCGGCACCGGGCGTGCCGAAGTGCAGGCTCTGCAGCTCGATGGCGACGCCGGGCGTGCCTTGCGTCAGCGCGTGGTGGACGGTCTTCATGGCGTTCTCGCGAGGTCGGACCGGACAGGTTACCTCAGCGACGCCGCGGACACCCGCCCCCTAGCGCCGCCGCTCCGTCTGGGCCACCAGTCGCAGCAGCGTGATCTCCGACGGCGCCCCGAAGCGCTTGGGCGGCCCCCAGTAGCCGGTGCCGCGGCTGACGTAGACCAGCATCTCCTTGACGCGATGCAGGCCGGCGGTGAACGGCTGCTGGAAGCGCACGAAGAAGTTCCAGGGCAGGAACTGGCCGCCGTGGGTGTGGCCGGAGATCTGCAGGTCGAAGCCCGCGGCCTCGGCGGCCTGCGAGCTGCGCGGCTGGTGCGCGAGCAGCACCTTGACGGCCGCGCGCGGCGCGCCGGTGATGGCCAGCGCGACGTCGGTGCGGTGGCTGGTGTCGTAGCTGGCGGCCGAGAAATCGGTGACGCCGGCGATGACGATGGGCGCGTGCTTGTGCAGGATGATGACGTGCTCGTTGAGCAGCACGCGCACGCCCAGCGTGGGCAGGTACTTCAGCCACGGGTGCACGCCGGAGTAGTACTCGTGGTTGCCGGTGACGAAGAAGGTGCCGTGGCTGGAGCGCAGGCCCGCCAGCGGTGCGACGTGGCGCGACAGCTCGTAGACGTTGCCGTCGACCAGGTCGCCGGTGATGGCCACGACGTCGACCTGCAGCTGGTTGATCTTGGCGACGACGTACTTCATCGCCGGGCGCTTGATCGTCGGGCCGACGTGCATGTCGGAGATCTGCGCGATCTTGAAGCCCTGCAGCGCCGGCGGCAGGTCCTTCAGCGGGATGTCCACCGTCTTCACGCGCGGCGCCTTGCGGGCGTTGTAGAAGCCGGCCAGCGTCACCAGCAGCGCCAGCACGACGACGCCGCTGGCGCTCAGGTCCAGCCAGCGGTCCGGCGTCCGCAGGCCGGCCAGGCGCCCCAGCAGCAGCACCAGTTCGACGGCGTCGCGCAGCAGCGTCAGCACGAACAGCGACGAGAACAGGCCCATCAGCGTGAGGCTGGCCCAGGCGATCATGTCGCTGCGGCGGATCTCCTCGGGCGTGCGCTTGCCGCGGCGCCGGCGCAGCGCCAGCGGCACCAGGGCCGCCGACACCGCCAGCAGCACGGCCAGCAGCACGGCCGGCACGGCGCCCGACGCCGCCGCCACGCCCGGCAGCAGGCGCAGCGCCACGTAGGCGTGCACGACCACCGAAAGCACCCACAACCCGTTCATCAATCCCTCGTCAGCCCCCGCGCTCCGGGACCGCAATCGTCCCACATCGCGATGGCGATCCGGGCCGCGGGGCGCGGAATCGACGGTAACGAGGCTTTACCTGGGGGCGCCGACCTGGGTCAGGTTGTCGTCGGAATTGCGGTCGATGCGCTTGTTGTAGGGGTCGATGCCGACCCAGGTCGGGCGGCTGTCGACGACCACGGTGATGGGCACCGACGGCCCGTGGATCGGCACCTTGTGCAGCAGCAGGACGTCGGACGCGCCGAAGCCCTTGTCGCCCGGCTTGGCCGAGAACACGCCCACCTCGACCTCCTCGTCCATCGGCACCTCGGTCTCCTTGCCGGCGCCGTCGGCGTAGAACTTGTGCGCCTCGACGTCGAACTTCACCTCGTACTTGCCGTCCGGCCGCAGCGTGGCGACGGCGTTGGTGGCCTTGAGGTCGAGGAGGGCGATCTTCTCGAACAGGTCGGAGATCAGCTGCTCGTTCTGCGGCCCGGCCTCGGCGCGCAGCAGCTTGAGGAAGTCGGTGGTGTTCGGGTACGGCGCGCCCTTGAACGCGTACTGCGCGAGCAGCTTGCGCATCGCGCGGTTGACGACGTCCTCGCCGAGCGCCTCCTTGGCCCAGTACATCGCCACCGAGCCCTTGCGGTAGTAGATGTAGTCCTGGTCCTCGACGCGGTTCAGCGGCAGTTCCTCCAGCACGGCGCCGCCGCGCGAGCGCAGGTAGCGGTCGAGCTCGTACTTCAGGAAGCGGCGCACCTGGTCCTTGCCGTAGTGCTGCTCCATCACGAGCAGCGCCGAGTACTGCGCGAAGGTCTCCACCAGCATCGAGGCGCCCTGCTGGTCGGACGGCACCAGCTGGTGGGCCCACCACTGGTGGCCGATCTCGTGCGCGGTCACGTAGGTCGCGACGTCGATCTTGGTCGGATTGGTCCAGTGCTGGACGAAGCCGATGCCCTCCGAGAACGGGATCGTGTTGGCGAAGGACTGCGCGAAGGTGGCGTAGGCCGGGAACTCGATGATGCGCGCCTGCCTGAACTGGTACGGCGAGAACTCGGTGTTGAACAGCGCCAGCGACTCGTCCATCGCGGCGAGCATGCGGTCGACGTTGAACTCGTGCCCCGGCGCGTAGTACACGGCGAGGTCGACGTCGTGCGCGGCCTGCCCGCCCTGCGCCGGCGCGTGCCAGGTCGCGCGGCGGATGTCGTAGCGGCCCGACTGGATCGAGAAGAACTGGTTGATCGGCGCGTCGCTACGGAAGTGCACCGTGCGGCGCGCATCGCGATCCTTCACGAGGCCGGTGTCGCTGACGACCTGGCCCGGGGCGACCGGCGTCTGGTCGCCGTCGGTGGTGACGGTGATGTCCGACGTCACCCAGTCGCTGTCGTGCAGGAACTCGTTGAACTGGCGCGCCGAGTCGTCCTCCAGCTTGGGCGGGCGCAGCTCCGCCGGCAGGCCGTACTTGCGGCGCTTGGCGCGCCCCTCGAGCAGGCCCTGGCGCGCGAAGCCCACCGACGGCGTGATCTCGAAGTTGTTGAAGAAGCTGCCGTTGGGCACGATCGCCGTCATCGGCCGGTCGTTGCGGAAGCCGCGCTGCTCCAGCGTCGTCGTGAACTGCAGCACGCGGCGCTCGCCCGGCTGCATCGGCGTCGCCAGCTTGTAGATGCGGTAGTGCAGGCGCGGGTAGTCGGTCTGCACCGTCGCGCCCGGAAGCGAGATCGAATCCAGCGTCAGGTCCTGCGACCACTGCAGGTGCAGCACCGGGATCGCCTCGCTGCTGCGGTTGACCAGCGCGAAGCTGCCGTGCGTGACGGCGCGGGCGTCGCGCGGGTGCAGGTCGACGTTCAAGGTGACGTCGGCCACGCGCGGCTGCACGACCTTCTCGAACGGCAGCAGCGTCTTCTCGAAGTCGGCGGCGCGCCGGTCGCGCTCGGGCTGCGTCGTGTAGTGGTTGAGGACGTTGGTGTTGTAGAAGATCCAGGCGCCCGAGGCCACCCAGGCGGCGGCCGCGCCGCCCAGGATGGCCGCCGGCGCGCCGCGCAGGTGCTGGCCGATCTGCGCCAGGCGCGGCCGCAGCGCGACGGTCATGCCACGCCGCCACAGCGCATGCGCCAGCACCAGCAGCATCGTCGCGAACGCCGCCCAGTACAGCTGGAACCAGGCCTGGCCGATCCAGAACCGGCCCAGGCCGTTCATGTCCGACAGCGGCACCTGCGGGCCGCTGCCGTAGGTATAGAGGTTGTGCTCCCAGCCGATGTTGACCAGCATCACCGAGGCCACGAAGTACACCAGCATCACGGCCCAGCCGATGTACTTGTTGGACACCAGCACCTGCACGAACACCGTCAGGATCGCGATCAGGATCGCGCTGACCGCCATCGGCCACACGAACCACGCGAGGTAGGCGCCGACCTCGAAGCGGAAATAGCCGTTGAGCGCCTGGAACGCGATGGCCGCCAGCACGGCCAGCAGCATGCTCGACACCAGCACCGCCACGATGGCCACGACCTTGGGCACCAGGTGCGTCCAGTCGGGCGCGGCGGTGGCGTCGATGATCTCGTGCATGCGGCGGTCGCGGTCGCGCCACACCAGCTCGCCCGCATAGAAGATCGCCAGCAGGATGGGCAGCAGCGCGTAGCCGTTGTCGAGCGCCTCGACCATCAGCCGCGTGACCGGCCACGACGGGCTGCCGAGGATCTCGCCGCCGAACACCAGGTTGCTTCCGGCCAGCAGCAGGCCGATCGCGATCAGCACATAGTAGACCGGGCTGCGGAACACGAAGGCCATGTCGGCCTTGGCCAGCTCCCACAGCTGCAGGCGCGCGGTGGCGCGCGTCGCCGGCGGGATGTCGGGCAGCGCCGGCACGTTCCTGCGCGCCTCGGCGGCCAGCATCTCGCGCACGCCGGCGGGGTTGGCCTCGCCCAGTTCCGCGAGCTCCGCCTGGTGGCGCCGCGCGGCCTTGCGCGCGCGGGTGAGCTTCTCGGGCCTGGCGGGCGCGGCGTCGGCGGCGCCGGCAGCGGGCGGGTCGAAGCGCGTCTCGAAGCGGAACAGCCGGTAGGCGATCGCGAATACCGCGCCGGCCACGGCCGTCCACAGCAGCCGGTTGGCCAGCAGCACGCCCGTGAACGGCGGCAGCAGCGTGTTGCGCTCCGAGGCCGTCCAGTACTTGGTCACGTAGGTCACCGGCGACACGCCGAACGGGTCGAGCAGCGCCGCGATGCGTTCCCACGCCGGATCGTTGCGCGTCGCGCCGCGCGCGACGAAGAACAGGATCAGGAACGCCACCGCGCAGACGTTGGACCACACCAGCGAGCGCGTCGCGATGGCCACCGCGAAGAACAGCGCGGCCGTGATCAGCAGCGTCGGCAGCTCGAACGCGAACAGCCCCGCCAGGTAGTGGCCGGCCACGAACGGGCCGATCTTCTCGACGTCCTGCCACGGCATCAGCGTGCCGATCCAGATGCCCAGCGGCACCATCGCCAGCACGACGAGCGCCGCCGCGCTGGCGCCGACGAAGCGGCCGCCGAGGTAGCTCGCCTTGTCGATCGACGTGGTGCGCACGATGGGCGCGAAGCCGGTGTCGTCGTCGCGCACGACCACGTTGGCCACCATCGCCACGGTGACGAACACCGAGAACACGCCCAGCAGCGCCAGCGTCTGCACGATCGCGTACGGCGCGTTCTTGTGCACGTTGCCGAGGCTGCCGATCTGCACGTTGTCGCTGGCCGTGGCGCCGAACGCGAGCAGGAAGAAGATCAGGCACCCGACCCAGAACACCGGGCTGCGCAGCTGGTAGCGCCATTCGAAGCCAACGATATGACGGAACATGCCGGCCCCTCAGCGCGCCGCGGCGTCGCGCGACGCCTCGTTGCCCGACTGCCCGTTGGCCTTGCGGTGCGCGTACAGCGTCGAGAAGTAGACCTCCTCGAGGTCGGCCGCGGCCGGCTCGAAGCGCGGGTCGGGCGCGGTGTCGGACAGCACGTGGATCAGCGTGCGGCCGCCGCGCAGGCGCGTCGAGATCAGCGCGAACTGCTTGCGCAGGCCGGGCAGCTCGTCGGCGTCGACGGCGCGCGTCCAGACCTTGCCCTGGAGACCCGCGATCAGCGCCCCCGGCGTGCCGGCGCTGACGATGCGCCCGTCGACGAGGATGGCCATGCGCGAGCACAGGTCGGCGACGTCCTCGACGATGTGCGTCGACAGGATCACCACCTTGGTCGTGCCGATCTCGGCCAGCAGGTTGTTGAAGCGGTTGCGCTCCTCGGGGTCCAGGCCCGCCGTGGGCTCGTCGACGATCATCAGCGCCGGGTTGCCGATCATGGCCTGCGCGATGCCGAAGCGCTGGCGCATGCCGCCCGAGAAGCCGGCGATCGCCTTCTTGCGCACGTCCCACAGGTTGACCTGCTGCAGCAGCGCCTCCACCGTCTCGCGGCGCGCGCCGGCGTCGGTCAGGCCCTTGAGCACGGCCAAGTGGTCGAGCATCTCCCACGCCGACACGCGCGGGTAGACGCCGAAGTCCTGCGGCAGGTAGCCCAGCCTGGCGCGCAGCTTCTGCGGCTCGGCCAGCACGTCGATGTCGCCGAAGCGGATGCGGCCCGACGTCGGCACCTGCAGCGTCGCCAGGCAGCGCATCAGCGTCGACTTGCCCGCGCCGTTGGGGCCCAGCAGGCCGTACAGCCCGGGCGGGATGTCCAGCGACACCTCGGCCAGCGCCCGCGTTCCGTTCGGGTAGACGTGGGTCAGCGAGGCGATGGACAACATGCGGGCGGCTCCGGGCGGATTCGTGGACTTTCCAGGTTGGCACTCTAACGGCAGCCCGCCGCCGGCCCCAGCGCGGTGCGACGGACCGGCGCTTCGGGGGGACAGGCCGTGGCCCCGGCTTTCAGCGCGGCGCGGCCAGCAACGCCGCGATCTCGGCGCTGGCGCCCGCCTGCGCGGCCTGGCGCGGCGTCAGGCCGGCATGGTCGGCGCGGCCGGGGTCGGCGCCCGCGGCCAGCAGCAGTCGCACCGCGTCCGGACGCTGCGCCAGCACGGCATGCAGCAGCGCGGTGCGGCCATCGGGGTCGGGGGCGTCGACGCGCGTGGCCGGGTCGGCCAGCAGGGCCCGCAGCGTCTCGACGTCGCCGCGGGCGGCCGCCGCCTGCAGCCGCACCGGCGACGCGCGCAGGCTCGCGCCGGCCAGCGCGGGCGCGGCCTTGCGCGCGGCGTCGGCGACGACGATCCCGCCGCTCGCCTTGGCGCGCGCGACCGGCTCGGGCGCGGCGGCCATCTCGGCTTGCGCGGCGGCCAGCCGCTCGTCGCGGGTCGACGGCGCGGGCGCGGCGGCGAGCGCCACGCGCGGCGGCGCGGCCGTCGCGTTCAGCATCGCGGCCGGCGGCTGCGCCGGGGCCTGCGCGACGGCCATCGGCGCGGGGGCGGGCGCCGGCGACGCGGCGGCGGCCACGACCACGGGCGCGTCCGCGGCGCGTCCGGCCGCATCGATCGGCGCGGCGGTGCGCCCGGCCAGGCGCGGCCGCGGTTCGCGCTGCGAGCGCTGCGGCCGGTCGGCCTCGGCGACGACCAGATCCTTGCCGGGCACCGCGGCCTTCGCCTCGGCCGCCGGCGCCACGTCGTCGGTCGGCGGCGGCGCGGCCGCCAGCATCGGCGCCGGCGCCTCCCGGGACGCGGGCGGCAGCGCCGGCGCTTCGGCCCCCCGCTGCTCCGCCGCGGCCCGGGCGGCGGACGCCACCTGCACGGCGCCGTCGTCGTGCCGGAACGCATCGAAGCGCCAGCCCGCCCCGACCGCCAGCACGGCCGCGCAGAAGGCTGCCCCGGCGCGCACGCGCCACGACGACAGGTTCAGCGCGCGCGGCCGGCCGCGCCCGACGTCCGCCACCGCCGGCGCGACGGGCGCCAGCGTCGGCCCCGCGGCCGCCGACGCGCGGCGCGCCGCGGCCTGGTCGGCCACCGCCTGCGCGGCGGCCAGCACGTTGGCGCGCACCGCGGCCGACGGCGCGCGGCCGTCGCCGGCGAGCGCCTGGGCGCGCGCGTAGGCCTGTGCGAGGTCGTCGTCCATCGTCGGGCGCTCCGGCGGGTGTTCGCTCATGACGTCCTCCATCCGGCCAGCAGCGTGCGCAGCTTCGCCCGGGCGTAGCGCAGCCGCGTCTTGGCCGTCTCCGCGCCGACGCCGGTGGCGCTGGCCACCTCCTCGACGCTCAACCCGCCCTCGGCCTGCAGCACGAAGGCCTCGCGCTGCGCGTCGGGCAGCTGCGCCAGCGCGTCCAGGAAGGCCTGGGCCTGCTGGCGCGACTCGATGCGCGCCAGCGGGCCGTCGGACGCGTCGGCCGCCACGCGGTCGGCCCAGCGGTCGCCGTCGTCCTGCGGGCCGGCGCCGGCCAGCGGCGCGTCGATCGACGGCATCGCGCCGGACTGCGCGCGCAGGTGGTCGATGACGCGGTTGCGGGCCACGGTGAACAGCCAGGTGGTGAAGCGCGCCGTGGCGACGTAGCGCGGCGCGGCGCGGGCGACGCTGATCCAGGTCTCCTGCAGCACGTCGTCGGCCGCGCCCTCGTGCCGCGCGCCGAGGCGATGGCGGATGAAGCGCCAGGTCGCCCGCTCGTGGCGGTCGTACAGGCGGGTGAAGGCGGCGGCGTCGCCGCCGGCGAAGGCAAGCATCAGGGATTCGTCGCTGTCGGCGGCCGGCGCCACCGCCGCGGTCGCCGGGGCGTCCTCCCACGGGCGCTCGTCCGCCTCGCGCGCGAACGCGAGCGGCGGGACGGAGTCGGAGTGGGCCTGCACGGGCCACGATGCTACCCCGCGAGCGAGGATCGGAGACGCCTCCAAGCGGTCAACGCCGCGGCGGATCGGGCACGTAGCCGCGCGGCGGGTCGGCCGGGAACGCGTGCGGCGGCACCGCGGCCAGGGGCGGCGGCGGGACGATGCCGGCCGCGACCAGGTTCTCGTAGCTGTCGTAGCGGATCTCCACGCGCTGCTCGGGCTGCGAGGTCGCGCGCTCGAAGGTGGTGACGCTCACCACCGAGGTCTCGCGCGCGCCGTGGCCGGTGCCCAGGCGCTCGGCGGGCGGGCTCGCCATCGCCCGCGCCTCGGGCGGCGCCGGGGCCCGCCGCGCCGCGTCGACCGCGGCGTCGCGCGCACCATCCGGCTCGGCCGCTGCCACGCCCGTGGCGGCCTTGGCCATGTTCTCGGCGCGCGGCGCCGGCAACGGCGGCGGCGTGGACGCCAGCGGCCGCGACTCGGACACCTCGACCCGCGCCGCCTCGCGGAACACCGCCACGCCGATCACGCCGACGTCCCGTGGCCGGCCGGTGCGCGCGGCGTACGAATCGGACAGCGCGGTGAACTCGAACGCCGCGACCTCGCTGTCGTTCTTGCGCCAGCCGGTGATCTCGGTGCGCTGCCACGGCTCCAGCACGTAGCCGCGCTGGTTGACGCCGGCCGTCTCGCCGGAGACGACGTTGACGCCGTCGATCGCCACCACCGCCAGCACGCGCTGGCCGGTGGCGTTGACCAGGCGCACCGAATAGCGCGCGCCGGGCCGGCCCGCGACCACCAGGCGGCCGTGGTCGCGCCAGAAGCGTAGCGGCACGCCCTCGTCGCGGTCGACGACCTCGACCTGCACGAGGCGCGCGTCGGCCCATGCGGCGGGCGCGCAGCCCAGGTTCAGCAGCGCCGCCAGGGCGCCGGCGGCCAGCAGGCCGCGGCGGCGCAGGCGGGATGTCGTGGTCGGGTTCATCGCCGGTTCCTTTCACGAGGCAGATGGCGGTTGAACGGACGCGGCGCCGGAACGGGGTGAACGCGCTTCCGGACGGCGGGCGAAGGCTGGGGTTGGCAACCGCGAAGGCTGACCCTGCCCGGCGCGACCCCAGGGTTTCCATGTGGTTACGCAAGCTGGCAAGATGCCTTCCCCCGGTGAGCCTGCCGGGCTTGAAGGAACCACCATGGAAAACAACACCGCCGCCCTGTCGCCCGCCGAACAGGCCCTGCGCGACGCCGCCCTCGAGTACCACCGCAGCCCGGTGCGCGGCAAGATCGCGGTCACGCCCACCAAGCCGCTGTCCAACCAGCGCGACCTGTCGCTGGCCTACTCGCCGGGCGTGGCCTACGCCTGCCTGGCCATCGAGAAGGACCCGGCCCTGGCGCACGACTACACGGCGCGCGGCAACCTGGTCGGCGTGGTCACCAACGGCACCGCGGTGCTGGGCCTGGGCGACATCGGCCCGCTGGCCGGCAAGCCGGTGATGGAGGGCAAGGGCTGCCTGTTCCAGAAGTTCGCCGGCATCGACGTGTTCGACATCGAGCTGGCCGAGCGCGACCCCGACAAGCTGGTCGAGATCATCGCCTCGCTGGAGCCGACGCTGGGCGGCGTCAACCTCGAGGACATCAAGGCGCCCGAGTGCTTCTACATCGAGAAGAAGCTGCGCGAGCGCATGAACATCCCCGTCTTCCACGACGACCAGCACGGCACGGCCATCATCTCGACGTCCGCCCTGATCAACGGCCTGGAGCTGGTGGGCAAGAAGATCGGCGACGTGAAGATCGCGGTGTCGGGCGCCGGCGCCGCGGCCATCGCGTGCCTGGACCTGATGGTGGAGCTGGGCGTCAACCGCGCCAACATCACCGTCTGCGACTCCAAGGGCGTGATCCACGACAAGCGCGAGGATCGCCTGGACGAGTCGAAGAAGCGCTACCAGCGCGTGACCCCCATGCGCACGCTGGCCGACGCCATGGCCGGCGCCGACGTGGTGCTCGGCTGCTCCGCGGCCGGCGCGATCAGCGCGGACATGGTCAAGTCCATGGCCGACCGCCCCATCATCCTGGCCCTGGCCAACCCCGAGCCGGAGATCCGCCCCGAGCTCGCCAAGTCCGTCCGCCCGGACTGCATCATCGCCACCGGCCGCTCGGACTACCCGAACCAGGTCAACAACGTCCTGTGCTTCCCGTACATCTTCCGCGGCGCGCTCGACTGCGGCGCCACGCGCATCACCGAGGCGATGAAGATCGCGTGCGTCAAGGAGATCGCGGAGCTCGCCAAGGCCGAGATCTCGGGCGAGGTCGCCGCCGCCTACGCGGGCCGCGAGCTGCGCTTCGGCCCCGACTACCTGATCCCGACGCCGTTCGACTCGCGCCTGATCCTGCGCATCGCGCCGGCCGTCGCCAAGGCGGCCGAGGCGTCGGGCGTGGCCACGCGGCCGATCAAGGACATCGAGGGCTACGTGCAGTCGCTGGGCCGCTTCGTGTCGCACACGGGCATGCTGATGCGCCCGCTGTTCAGCGCCGCGCGCCAGGCGCCCAAGCGCGTCGTCTACGCCGAGGGCGAGGACGAGCGCGTGCTGCGCGCCGTGCAGATCGCGCTCGACGAGCGCCTGGTCAAGCCCATCCTGGTCGGCCGGCCCGCGGTCATCGCGTCGCGCATCGAGCGCGCGGGCCTGCGCCTGCAGGCCGGGCGCGACTTCGAGATCGTGAACCCCGAGGACGACACCCGCTTCCGCCAATACTGGGAGACGTACCACCGCCTCAACGCGCGCGACGGCGTCACCACCGAGATGGCCAAGGCCGCGGTACGGCGCTCCAACACCACGATCGCCGCGCTGATGGTGCACCTGGGCGACGCCGACGCGCTGCTGTGCGGCCTCGTCGGCCGCTTCGACCGCCACTTCGGCCACCTGCGCGAGGTGATCAGCCAGCGCCCCGACACGCACGGCTTCGCCACCGTCAACGCGCTGCTGCTGGACAAGCACACCCTGTTCATCGCCGACACCTCCGTCAACGACGACCCGACGGCCGAACAGCTGGCCGACATCGCGGCGATGGCGGTCGAGGAGGTGCGCGGCTTCGGCCTGGAGCCGCAGGTGGCCTTCCTGTCGCACTCGATGTTCGGCAGCAGCACGCGGCCGTCCGCCAGGAAGATGCGCGCCGCGCGCGATCTGTTCGTCAAGCGCATGCCCGACATCTCGGCCGACGGCGAGCTGCAGGGCGACGCCGCCCTCAGCCCCGAGCTGCGCGAGGCGCTGCTGCCCGACTCGACGCTCAAGGGCGCCGCCAACGTCCTGATCTGCCCGAACCTGGACGCCGCCAACATCCTGTTCAACGTGCTGAAGATGACCGGCGGCCACGGCGTGACGATCGGCCCGATCCTGCTGGGCGCCGACGCGCCGGTGCACGTGCTGACGCCGTCGTCGACGGTGCGCCGCATCGTCAACATGACCGCCCTGGCGGTGGCGCGGGCGGGCGAAACCCGGGCCTGAGCGATTACTCGGCCGCCATATACCCTGAACCGGGTATTGCGGCGACAAACTCCCCAGAATTGGGTATCCACGCGGCCTCCAGGGCCGCGTTTTTCGTTGTACCGCCGAATTATTTCGATATTTGGATTGGGCAACCTCACCTAATCCCGAACAGGGGTTTCCCCAAGCATCGATCAAATTGATTCAGGGCTCAAGCAAATCAAGAGATCAATGTGCAATTAACCCATCGTTAACCGCCTCGGCAACAATTTCGCACCCTCGGAAACAAATCTGTCCCGAGGCTGAAGAGGCGATGTTGGTGTGCGGTGACTTTCAATTTATGCACTGCAGAGGTGCAGGGTATGCACCATGTACCCATCGGGGTTCGACCCGATTCCGAGGATATTCGTGCGGCCCAGAATCGGCGCCTGCATCGGCGACCTCCCCCCGAACTGGATAACCCAATCGGTGATCGCGGTGCATCCACGGGCGGCAGCACGACAAAATCGTTTTGGCGCTCACACAGCAAAAAATTCACGCCATCAAATTGCGTGACTCCCATCGATTAGGAGAAGAGTTCCATGAAGAAACAAGGACAAGCCAAGAGCCGGCAGGCGCCTTCGGGCCGCGCCGAGAAGCTGAAGGTCCTGTCGGCCCTGACGGCCAGCGTGTTCGCGCTGTCCGCCCAGGCCGCCGCCACCGAAGCATGGGTCGCCACGAGCACCAAGGCCCACGATCCCGCCGCCGCCGTCCACGTCGCCCCGCTGAAGGCCGGCGAGCAGGTCAACATCGTCGTGTCGCTGAAGCTGCGCAACAAGGCCGAGCTGGACGCGCTGACGTCCAAGCTGATGGCCGGCGCCGCCGGCGCGCATCCGCTGACCTCGGCCCAGTTCATGGCCAAGTACGCCCCGACCGCCGCCCAGGCCCAGGAGGTCGTCGCCTACCTGCGCGCGCAGGGCTTCACCAACATCGAAGTCGCCCCGAACAACCTGCTGGTCAGCGCCACCGGCAGCGCCCAGGCCATCCGCACGGCGTTCAAGGCCGACCTGCACGAATACAACGTCAACGGCCGCCGCGCGTACGCGAACGTCACCGACGCGATGGTTCCCGCGCACCTGTCCAGCTCCGTGCTGGGCGTCGTGGGCCTGCAGAACGTGCACATGATGCACACCCACGCCAAGCGCCTGAACGCCGGGACGAACACCGTCCAGCCGATGGCGGTCACCGGCGTCAGCATCCCGAACTTCGCGTCCATCTACGGCGCGTCCAGCCTGCCCAGCGCCACCACCGGCACCATCGGCATCATCACCGCGGGCTCGCTGACCCAGACCATCTCCGACCTGAAGAGCTTCGCGTCGAGCGCCGGCTATCCGGTTCCCAACGTCACGACGACGGTCGTCGGCACCGCCGGCACCAGCACCTCGGGCACGGACGAGTGGAACATGGACTCGCAGAGCTCGCTGGCCGCCGCCGGCGGCTCGATCTCGCAGATGATCCTGTACAACGTGACCGACCTGAGCGACTCGGCGCTGACCGCCGGCTACAACAAGGCCGTCACGGACAACAAGGCCCGCGCGATCAACGTCTCGCTGGGCGGCTGCGAAAGCAGCGAAGGTTCGGTCGAGGCGACGCAGGACGCCATCTTCCAGTCGGCCGTCTCGCAAGGCCAGATGTTCTCGGTGTCCTCCGGCGACTCCGGCGCCTACGAGTGCGGCGCCACCGCCGGCAAGGCGCAGAGCTACCCGGCCGTCTCGCCGTACGTCATGGCCATCGGCGGCACGACGCTGTCGAGCTCCGGCGGCACCTGGCAGAGCGAGACCGTGTGGTCGTGCTCCAGCGCCTCCACCTGCCAGCAGTCGTCCTCCGGCGGCGCCGGCGGCGGCCCCTCGCTGACGGAAAACGCCCCCAGCTGGCAGACCGCCGCGGGCGTGCTCGGCACCTCCACCAAGCGCGGCGTGCCCGACATCTCGTTCGACGCCTCGCCCAACTCCGGCGCGCTCGTGCTGATCAACGGCTCGCAGACGCAGATCGGCGGCACCTCGCTGGCCGCTCCGCTGTGGGCCGGCTTCTGGACCCGCATCCAGGCCGCGCACGGCAACTCGCTGGCCTTCCCGGCCTCGGCGATCTACTCGGGCGCCGCCGCGAACCCGGGCTGGTTCCACGACGTGACCTCGGGCAACCAGGGCTACGCCGCCGCCACCGGCTGGGACTACGCGTCGGGCTACGGCTCGGTGCAGATCGCGGCCCTGTCGGCCAGCCTCGGCAGCACCCCGCCGCCCCCGCCGCCGGCCGGCCCGAGCGCCAACTTCACCGACACGGTCTCCGGCCTGACGGTCTCGTTCGTCGACACGTCCACCGACACCGGCGGCACGATCACGTCGCGCTCGTGGAACTTCGGCGACAGCGGCACCTCGACGGCGCAGAACCCGTCGCACACGTACGCCGCCGCCGGCACGTACTCCGTGACGGAGACCGTGACGGACAGCAACGCCAACTCGGCGTCGCACACCGCGTCGGTCACCGTGTCGACGACGACCCCGCCGCCCCCGCCGCCGTCCAACCTGGTCGCCAACCCCGGCTTCGAGTCCGGCACCACCAGCTGGACGGTCACGTCCGGCGTCGGCTGCACGAACTCGACCTGCTCGGGCGAGACGGCGCACAGCGGCACGGGCTTCATCTGGCTCGACGGCTACGGCTCGTCGCACACCGACAGCGCGTCGCAGTCGATCACGATCCCGGCCGGCAAGACGTCCGCGAGCCTGACGTTCTACCTGCACATCGACACCGCCGAGACGACGACGACGACCGCGTACGACAAGCTGACCGTCACCGCCACCCCGAGCGGCGGCACGGCGACCACGCTGGCGACGTACTCCAACCTCAACGCGGCGTCCGGCTACGTGCTCAAGACGATCAGCCTGAACAGCTTCATCGGCAAGACGATCACGCTGAAGTTCACGGGCACGGAAGACTCGTCGCTGCAGACCTCGTTCGTCCTGGACGACGTGTCGGTGACGGCTCAGTAAAAAGCCTCGGACAGCGCGGCGCGATCCTCGGGTCGCGCCCGCGGCAAGGCCAGGGCCGATCGGGCGACCGATCGGCCCTTTTCCTTTGGGCTTCGGCCCGGCGCCGGTCCGGCACGTGGGTGGCCCCCTAACTTGATCAGACGGGATTGGCCACGTCCGGCCCGCCGGACGTCGTTCGGCGAGGCCGCGAACACCGCGACAGGCGCGTCCGCCGCATCATCCTGGTGCGCGCTGGCCGCCGGTCCGCGCGAGCGTTGGCGGCGCGCGACGCGTTCGTCCGTCAGGGCTTTGCGCTTCGGCGTCGGCCCGCGCTCACTTCGACGTGGAATGGAAGCCATCACCCGCCGGACGAGGCGTCCTCGGCCGCGCCAAGCCGCGTGCCCGCACCAGGTCGGCGCCCGCGCGGTGTAACAAGTCGGCGTTCAGCTTGCGCGCCGCGCGTTGCGTGCGATGCCCTGCGCGATGCGGGCAAGCAATTGCTGCGGCAGGTCGTGGCCCATGCCGTCGATGAAGTCGCCGAGCGCGCCGGGGATGCGCCGCACCAGGTCGCGGCCGTTGGCCACCGGCACCAGCGGGTCGACGACGCCGTGGATCACCTGCGTCGGCGCCTGGATGCGCGCCAGCAGCGGCGTGCGGTCGCCGTCGGCCGCGATGGCCAGCAGCTGGCGCGCCGTCCCCGCGGGGCGCGACGCGCGCGTGACGCTGGCCGCGACGCGCGCGCGCAGGTCGTCCGGCGCCGGGCGGAAGGCCGGGCTGCCGATCGTCGTGAACACGCGGATGGAGTGGGCGATCAGCGTCTCGGTGCGGCTGTCCGCGGGGCGCGACAGCAGCACGCGCCGCGCCTGCAGCGTCGGGCCCGGCAGGCGGCGCGACCCGCTGGTGGTCATGATCAGCGACAGGCTGGACACGCGCTCCGCCCAGCGCGCCGCGAGGTGCTGGCAGATCATGCCGCCCAGCGACGCGCCGACGACGTGGGCCCGCGCGACGCCCAGCGCGTCCAGCACGCCGACGGCGTCGGCGGCCATGTCCTGGAGCGCGTACGGCGAGCGCACCGGCAGCCGCAGCGCGTGGCGCAGCGCGTTCAGCGGGATGCTGGGCACGCCGGCGTGGTCGAAGCCGTCGCTCAGGCCGGCGTCGCGGTTGTCGAAGCGCACGACGCGAAAGCCGTGGCCGACCAGCAGTTCGACGAGCTCCTCGGGCCAGCCGGTGAGTTGCATGCCCAGGCCCATCACCAAAAGCACGACCGGCGCGTCGCGCGGGCCCTGGTCGTCCAACTCGAGGGACAGGCCGTTGGCGCGGACCTTCATGGCCCGGTCTTGAACAGCAGGCCGCGCAGGCCGCTCGCGTCGAACGGCTTCCAGCGCGCCGGGTCCTGCGCCAGGCGATCGGCGATGGCCACCATCGCGAGCGGGTTCAGGCCCAGGCCGATGTGGCTCGCATGGACCTCGATGTTCTCGGCCCGCGGCCCCGGCGGGTTCAGGCTGCACTGCCAGGCGACGATGCCGTCGGTGCGCGAATAGATCGACGTCGTGGGCACCGGCGGCGCCTCGCGCAGCGCGGCCTGCATCGCGGCGTCGGGCTCCGGATGGCCGCTGACGCGCTCGAACAGCCACCACGCGTTGGTGGCCTGCGGCGGGCCGGCGAACGGCGAGCCGAGCGTGATCACGCAGCGCACCGACTCCGGCATCTCCTTGGCCAGCTCGCGTGCATAGACGCCGCCCAGGCTCCAGCCGACCAGGCTGACGGGCGCCGCATCGACGCGGTGCAACGTGTGCACGCGTTCCCGCAGCGCCTCCAGCACGCCCGGACGCGGGCCGAGGTTCAGGCCCTGCTCCCACGGCAGCGCGTCGTAGCCGCGGTCGCGCAGGAAGGTGCGCATCGGCAGCGTGGTGAGGTCGTTGGCGGCCAGGCCCGGCAGCACCAGCACGCGATGGCCGTCGCCGCGCGGCAGCCGGCGCAGGAACGGCGTGGCGGCGAGGCTCGCAGCGAACTCCCAGGGCGCGCGGCCCTCGAGCGCCAGCAGCAGCGCGCCGGGGGCCTTGATGTCGGCGGACCCGGCCGCGGGCAGCTCGGCGGCGATCACGGCTTCGGGACGGGGACGACGGCGGGACGGGGATCGCGCGGGCATGCGGGCACGGGACACGGCGGCTTTCGAAGGGTCAATGGTAGCGGGGCAGGTCAGCGGCTTCCCAACCAGGCGGCGGCGCCCAGTCCCGCCGCGCGGCCGGTGGCCAGGCAGGCCGTGAGCAGGTAGCCGCCGGTCGGCGCCTCCCAGTCCAGCATCTCGCCGGCGACGAACAGGCCCGGCGACGCGCGCGCCATCAGCGCCGCGTCCAGCGCCTCGAAGCGCACGCCGCCGGCGCTCGAGATGGCCTCGGCGATGGGCCGCGGAGCCGCCAGCCGCAGCGGCAGCGCCTTGATGAAGCCGGCGAGCGCGTCGGGATCGTTCATCTGCGCGGGCGTCAACAGCTCGTGCAGCAGGCCCATCTTCACGCCCTGCAGGTGCAGCCGGCTCTTCAAGTGCGTGGACAGGCTGCGCGCGCCGCGCGGCCGGCGCGTCTCGGCCAATACCTGGTCGGGTGTGTGCTGCGGCAGCAGGTCCAGCGTCAGCGCGGCCTCGCCGCGCGCGGCGATCTGCTCGCGCAGTCCGGCGGAGAACGCGTAGACGAGGCTGCCCTCGACGCCCGTGCCGGTGACGACGAACTCGCCCTGCTGCCGGTGCACGACGCCGGCCGCGTCGGGCGCCGCGATCGCCACCGGCTTGACCGGCTCGCCGGCGAAGCGCTCGCGCAGGTGCGCGCTCCAGCCCGCGCGATCGGGGCCGGTGGGCGCGACGTCGAAGCCGCAGTTGCTCGCGCGCAGCGACGCGACGTCGACGCCGCGCGCCGCCAGCAGCGGCACCCAGGCGGCGTCGGAGCCCAGCTTCGGCCAGCTCGCGCCGCCGAGCGCGAGCACCGCGGCGTCCGCTGCAAACGCCAGTTCGCCGTCGGCGTTCGCCAGGCGCAGCGTCGCGCCGTCGCCTGCCCAGCCGAGCCAGCGATGGCGCATGTGGAACTGCACCGGCGGCCGGCCCTCGCCGCCGGTGCGCAAGCGGTGCAGCCAGGCGCGCAGCAGCGGCGCGGCCTTCATGTCCTTGGGGAAGACGCGGCCGGACGTGCCGACGAAGGTCTCGATGCCGAGGCCGCCGGCCCACGCGCGCACGGCGTCGGGGCCGAACGCGGCCAGATGCGGCGCCAGCGCGGACGCGCGCTCCGCGTAGCGCGCGAGGAAGCCGGGCATCGCCTCGGAGTGCGTCAGGTTCAGGCCGCCGATGCCCGCGAGCAGGAACTTGCGGCCGACGGACGGCATCGCGTCGAACACGTGCACCTGCGCGCCGGCGGCCTGCAGCGCGTCGGCGGCCATCAGGCCCGCGGGGCCCGCGCCGATGACGGCGACCTCGTGCAGCATCAGGAAGCCTCCGCGCCGCGCGCTGCGGCGCGAGCGCCCTTCGGAGCGGCCGGGCGGGCGCTCATGCCTGCGGCACCAGGAAACGCCGCTCCCACGCGCCGATCTCGGCGAGCCAGCTCTCGTACTCGACCTCCTTGGTCGACGCATAGGCGCGCACGAAGCGCTCGCCGAACAGGCGCGTGGCGACGCCGTCGGCGGCGAAGGACTCGATCGCCGCGACCAGCGACCGCGGCAGCGTGTGCGCCTGCTCGTAGGCGCTGTCGTCCATCGGCTCGGTGGGCGGCAGCGCGCGCTCGATGCCGTCGAGGCCGGCAGCCAGCGTCGCGGCGATGACGAGGTACGGGTTCGCGTCCGCGCCCGCCACGCGGTTCTCGACGCGGCGCGCGGCCGGGCCGCTGCGCGGGATGCGCAGCCCGGCGGTGCGGTTGTCGTGGCCCCAGTGGAAGTTGACCGGCGCCTGGCTCTGCTTGACGAAGCGCCGGTACGAGTTCACGAACGGCGCGAACAGCAGCATCAGGCTGGGCAGGTTGGCCTGCAGGCCGGCGATGTACTGGCGGAACAGCGGGCTCTCGGCGCCGTCGGGGTTGCTGAAGACGTTGCGGCCGTCGGCGTCGACCACGCTCTGGTGCAGGTGCATCGAGCTGCCCGGCTGGCCCGCGATCGGCTTGGCCATGAACACCGCGTTCAGGCCGTGCTTGAGCGCCACTTCCTTGGCGGCGTACTTGAACAGGAAGGCCTGGTCGGCGACGACGAGCGGGTCGTCGTGCAGCAGGTTGATCTCGAACTGCGTCAGGCCGACCTCGTGGATCCAGGTGTCGGCGCGCACGCCCAGCGTCTCGAGCGCCGCGCGGAACTCGTCCCAGAACGCGGCGTGCTCGTTGAGCGTGTTCAGGCTGAACGCCGACTGGCCGACCTCGGCGCGGCCGCCGCGCAGCGCGGGCGCGCGCAGCGGCTGGGCCGGGTCGTCGTTGGGCGCGGTCAGGTAGAACTCGATCTCGGGCGCGACGACGGCGCGCAGGCCGTGGCGCTCGTAGCGCGCCATCACGTCCTTCAGGATGCTGCGCGGCGCGAACTGGCACGGCTCGCCGGAGAGCTCGAAGCAGTCGTGGATGGCGAGCGCGCGCGGCACGCCGGCCCAGGGCACCGGGCGGACGGCGGTGTAGTCGGGCACCAGCACGACGTCGGGATCCTGGTCGGGGAAGATCGGGTCGTACGAGTAGTCGCCCGTCACGCACTGCATCGGGATCGCCTGCGCGATGCGCAGCTCGGCGCCGCTCGCGAACGCGGACGCCGGCATCAGCTTGCCGCGCGGGTAGCCGGAGATGTCGGGAAACAGGCATTCGACGTCCGAGATGCCGCGGGCCGCGAGGTCGGCCGCCAGGTGGGCGGGGGGGTGTTGGCGCATGCCGCCATTAGACCAGCGCCCGCCGGAAATGGCCGCCTTCAGCGCTCTGCAACATGAAACCGATAAGCTGCGGTTCCCGCGAGACTCCCGCTGACCGCCATGCCGCTCGAACGACCGCCCTTCGACACCATCGCCCTCGTCCTGCAGGGCGGCGGCGCACTCGGCGCCTACCAGGCCGGCGTGATGGAAGGCCTGGCCGACGCCGGCATCGAGCCCGACTGGGTGGCCGGCATCTCGATCGGCGCGATCAACGCGGCCATCATCGCCGGCAACGAGCCGGCGCACCGCATCACCCGGCTGCACCAGTTCTGGAACACCGTCTCGCAGCCGGCCGTGTGGCCGGACGCGTTCTCCTTCCTCGACGCCCTCGTCGAGCCCACCGACGGCTGGCGGCGCCAGCTGTGGAACAACTGGAGCGCCTGGCGCGCGCTCACCGAGGGCCAGCGCGGCTTCTTCACGCCGCGGCCCGCCACCGCCTTCATCGGTTCGCAGCCGCCGGACGCCGCCAGCTTCTACGACACCGCGCCGCTCAAGGCGACGCTGGAGCGCCTGGTCGACTTCGACCGCATCAACGCGGGCGAAATGCGCCTGACCGTCTCGGCGGTCAACGTCGCCACGGGCAACTTCGAGGTGTTCGACAACCAGCACGGCCGCTGGCGCAGGCGCATCCGCGCCGAGCACATCATGGCCTCCGGCGCGCTGCCGCCGGGCTTCCCGGCCGTCGCCATCGAGGATCCCGGCCCGCTGGAAGCCGCACGCGCCAGCGGCGCGCCGCGGCCGGTGCACTACTACTGGGACGGCGGCCTCGTCTCCAACACGCCGCTCGCGCAGGTGCTGGACGACCACCCGCGGCGCGACACGCTCGCCTTCCAGGTCGACCTGTGGAGCGCGCGCGGCGAGCTGCCCACCAACGTGATCGACGCGCAGGAACGCGTCAAGGACATCCAGTACTCGAGCCGCACGCGCGCCATCACCAACATCCAGGCGCAGGAGCAGCGCCAGCGCCGCATGCTGCGCGAGCTGCTGGAGCTGATCCCGCAGGAGGTGCGCGACCGCAACCCGGCCTGCCGCGCCGCCGCGCAGCAGGCCACGGCGCGCAGCGTCAGCGTGATCCAGCTGATCTACCAGGGCAAGGAGTGGGACGGCCTGTCCAAGGACTACGAGTTCGGCGCCCCCACGATGCGCAGCCACTGGCAGAGCGGCCTGGCCGACATCCGGCGCACGCTCGAGCACCCGCACTGGCTGGAGCGCCCGGAAGGCGACGACCCGTTCGCGACGCACGACATCCACAGAAATGGACAGCCCCACGCTCGCTAGCGCTCGCTGCCCCCGAGGGGCCGGCCGCGACTGGCCCGGCAAAGCCGGCTCCAGCGCTCCCTCGAACTTCTCTTGAGCCGGCCGTGCGGCGGCGCCGTAGGTCGTAAGATCGTCTTCGCAGTCACAGCCGGAGCGTGCCCATGAGCTCGATCAAGATCCTCGTCGCGCAAGGCGGCGGGCCCACCGCGGTCATCAACCAGTCGCTGGTGGGCGTCGTGCTCGAGGCGCGGCGCTTCGCGCAGGTCGAACGCGTGTACGGCGCGCGGCACGGCGTGCGCGGCATCGTCGACGAGGAGCTGGTCGACCTCACGCAGGAGACGCTGGCCAACCTCGAGCAGGTCGCCGCCACGCCGGCGTCGGCGCTCGGCTCCACGCGCGACAAGCCCGACCTCGCCTACTGCCAGCGCATCCTGGCAGTGCTGCAGGCGCACGGCATCGGCCACTTCTTCTACATCGGCGGCAACGACTCGTCCGACACGGTGCGCATCGTCGCCGACGAGGCACGCAAGGCCGGCCATCCGCTGCGCTGCGTGCACATCCCCAAGACGATCGACAACGACCTGATGGGCAACGACCACACGCCCGGCTTCCCGTCGGCCGCGCGCTTCGTCGCCCAGGCGTTCGCGGGCGCGAACCTCGACAACGCCGCGCTGCCGGGCGTCTACGTCGGCGTCGTCATGGGGCGCCACGCCGGCTTCCTCACGGCCGCGGCGGCGCTGGCGCGGCGCTTTCCGGGCGACGGCCCGCATCTGGTCTACCTGCCCGAGCGCACGTTCAAGGTCGAGAGCTTCCTGGCCGACGTCAAGGCCGTGTACGAGAAGCACGGCCGCTGCGTGATCGCCGTCTCCGAAGGCATCCACGACGAGACCGGCGCCACCATCGCCGAGAAGCTCGCCAAGAGCGTCGAACGCGACGCCCACGGCAACGTGCAGCTGTCGGGCACCGGCGCGCTGGCCGACCTGCTGTGCGACCAGATCAAGGACAAGCTCAAGATCAAGCGCGTGCGCGGCGACACCTTCGGCTACCTGCAGCGCTCGTTCCTCGGCTGCGTGTCCGACATCGACCAGCGCGAGGCGCGCGAGGTCGCGGAGAAGGCCGTGCAGTTCGCGATGTGGGGCGAGCGCGACGGCTCCGTCGCCATCCGCCGCGTCGGCGACTATGCCGTCGACTACGTGCTGCAGCCGCTGGAGGCCGTCGCCGCGAAGACGCGCACGATGGAGGACGCGCTGATCGCCCCCGCGGGCAACGACGTCACGCCCGCCTTCTTGGCCTACCTGCGCCCGCTGCTCGGCGCCGACATGCCCGTCTCCGGCCGCCTGCGCGCGCCGGCGGTGGCCAAGGTGCTCAGGCGCTGACGCAGCTTCCTAGTCGAGGCTGAACCGCAGCGCCGCGCCGCCGCCGGGCAGGTAGGCCCGCAGCGCGCGCAGCAGCTCGCGCTCGCCGGTGGGCTTGGAGACGAAGCCGTTCATGCCCGCCGCGTGAGCCTGCGCGCGCTCGGCGTCCAGCACCGCGGCGGTCAGCGCGATGATGGGCAGGTGGGCGGTGGCGGGCTGCGCGCGCAGGCGGCGCGTGGCCTCCAGGCCGTCGACCTCGGGCATGTGCAGGTCCATCAGGATCGCGTGCACCGCGGCGGGCGCGTGGGACGCCTGCGCGATCGCCTCGCTGCCGTTGGCGGCCTCGATCACCTGGGCGCCCAGGCGCGTCAGCATCGTGCCGACGATCAGCCGGTTGACCGCGTTGTCCTCGGCCAGCAGCACGCACATGCCGCGCAGCGGGTGCTGCGGCGCCTCGGCCAGCGGGCTGGCGACGGTGACGAAGTCGTCCCTGGCGGCCGTCACCAGGGGCAGGTCGACCCAGGCGCAGGTGCCGCTGCGGCCGTCGCTGTCGAGGCCGACGTCGCCGCCCATCAGCGCGGCCAGCTCGCGGCAGATCGACAGCCCCAGCCCGCTGCCGCCGAAGCGCCGCGTGGTGGAGCTGTCGGCCTGCGTGAAGGGCTGGAACAGCGTGGCGCGCAGCTCGGGGCTGACGCCGATGCCGGTGTCGCTGACCTCGATGCGCGCGAGGTCCACCGTGCGCCGGAACAGGTGCACGTGGATGCGGCCGCGGCTGGTGAACTTCAGTGCGTTGGACAGGTAGTTGGCCAGCACCTGCCGCACCCGCACCGGGTCGCCCAGCACCTCGCGCGGGGTGTCGAGCGCCACGTGGCAGCTCATCTCCAGGCCGCGCTCCTGGCCGATCGGCGAGAACGTGCGGAACGCGCTCCAGACGACGGCGTGCAGGTCGAACGGGATGTGCTCGACCTGCAGGTGCCCGGCCTCGATCTTGGACAGGTCCAGCACGTCCGACACGATGCCGTTGAGCAGCTCGGCCGCGTCGACCAGGTGCGCGAGGTAGGACTGGCGCCGCTCCTGCGACAGCGCCTGGTCCTGCAGCAGCCGCGCCAGCCCCAGCACCCCGCTGAGCGGCGTGCGGATCTCGTGGCTCATCGTCGCGAGGAAGCTGCTCTTGGCGCGGCTGGCGGCCTCGGCGTCGCGCTTGGCGTCGGCCAGCTCGAGCTCGGCGCGGCGGCGGTCGGTGATGTCCTCGACGACCCAGATGGTGCCGGTCTCCTGGCGCCGCTTCGGGTCGACGGCGCGGCCGCGCATGCGCAGCAGCAGCTTGGCGCCGTCGGCGCGCGGCACGCGGCGCTCGATGTCGATCGTGTCGCCGTCGGACTGCGGCTTCTCGTAGACCGCGACGAACTCCTTGAACTTGTCGCTGCTGGGGAACAGCACCTCGGTGGGCTTGCCCACCAGCGAGCCCAGCGGCAGGCCCAGCATGCGCTCGAGCTGCGGGTTGACGCGCTCGAGCCGGTGGTTGCGCACCAGGCACACGCCGACGACGGCGTTGTCGAGGATCGCATCGCCCTCCTGCTTGGCGCGCTCGGTCTCGGTGACGTCGCGCGTGGTCATCACCGCCACGGGCTCGCCGTCCCAGTCGAAGGCGGCGGCGGTGATGAGGACGAAGTGCTGCAGGCCGTCGGCGGACCAGGCCACCGACCGGAAGTCGCGCACCCAGCCCTGCGCCGCGATCGCCTGGCCCAGCGCCAGCATCGGCGCGGTGTCGCGCCAGAAGCCCAGCTCGACGCCGTTGCGGCCCATCACGTGCGCCTCGGCTAACCCCACGAACTGCAGGAAGGCCGGGTTGGCGAGCAGCACGCGGCCGTCGCGCATGCTGGCCACGCACACGGCGTCGGGGCTGAGGCGGAACAGGCGGTCGAGCATGGTCTGCGAGCGCAGCAGGCCGCGCTGCGCCAGCACCTCGCTGGTGGCGTTGCGGCTGACGCCCCACCAGCCCGTGTGGCGGCCGCCGGCGTCGAACAGCGGCTCGCCGCTGCCGCAGATGAACAGGTCCTCGCCGCCGGCCGTGACGAACTGGATGACGCGATCGCGGTACGGCCGGCGCGCCTTCATGTCGTCCATCAGCAGGTCCCACTGCGCGTCCCGGACGACGCTGGGGCCGCCCGGCTTGGCGAGCTCCATGAACTCGGCCACCGTGTGCCGCGTGTGCATCTCGAACGACGGCGACAGGTAGGTGAGGAAGCCGCGCTTGTCCATCTCCCAGGTGAAGTCGCTGCCCAGGCGCAGCAGCCGGCCCAGGCGCCGCTCCTGCTCGCGCGCGCGCAGCACGCTGCCCACCAGCTCGCGGCGCACGATCCACGCCGTGACCAGGCCCGCCACCGTCAGCATCGCGAACGACAGCGCGCGCGATTCGGACACGAGGCTGGCATTGGCCGCCATCGGCGAAAGGATGCCGCGGCGCTCCGCGACCTCGAGGCCGGCGATCAGCAAGGCGTCGACGACACCCAGCGCGATCGCCGTGGGCAGGTTGATCAGGATGCCCGCGACCGCCACCAGCAGCACCATGCCGCCCAGCGCGATGGAATGAGTGCCGAGCCCGGAACGCCAGGCGTGCAGCATCAGCGCGAACAGCGCGATGGTCAGTGACGCGGTGGCCGACGCGCGGCTCCAGCCGCGGCGCGACAGCAGCCAGGCGCCCGCGCCACCGCCGAACAGGCAGGCGCCCATGAGCGCGCGCGACTGCGCCAGCACGGTCAGCGGGCCGGTGCTGCGCTGGACGGCCGCCAGCAACAGCAGCAGCGCCCCCACGAAGCCCACGAGCACGGCCAGCGCGCGCACCGCCAGGATGGCGTACGGATCCTCCCGCGGACGGGCGACGTCCGGCGGCTCCGCGTCCCCGCGCGCCAGCGATCGGAAGGACGCGGGCGCCCGGGCAGGTGGCGTGGCGCCAGATGTCCCCAGCTTCATCTTGTTCTCTTTTCCCTCGCTTCTAGGGCAAAGGATTGCAGTTGAGGCGGGGGCGTGTCAATGCCGCGGCGATCGGATCTCGCTATTCGCGGGTGGTTCGTGCAAAAAGCGCACACATGACTGCGTCGGACGGCGCGCGGCTCAGAGCGGCGCCGGCAGCGCCGCGAACACGCCGGCCGCCGGCGCGTCGCCCGGCCGCCGCGGCGGGTTGGCCGCGTGCGCCGCGACCGCCCAGGCGCGGAATTCGTCGGCGGCCAGCGGCCGGCCGAACAGGTAGCCCTGCGCGCCGTCGCAGCCCAGCATCCGGAGCTTGGCGGCCACCGACTCCGTCTCGACGCCCTCGGCGACCACCGTCAGGCCCATGTGGTGGGCCATGACGATCGTCGAGCGCACGATGTTGAGGTCGTTGTCGTCGGCGTCCAGGTTCATCACGAACGAGCGGTCGATCTTGAGCTCCTGCACCGGCAGCTTCTTCAGGTAGGCCAGCGAGGAGTAGCCGGTGCCGAAGTCGTCGATCGACAGCCGCACCCCCATCTCGTGCAGCGCCTGCAGCGAGGCCAGCGCGTGCGCCGGATCCTCCATGATCGCGCTCTCCGTCACCTCCAGGCACAGGTGGCGCGCGGCCACGCCCTCGGCCAGCAGCAGGTTGCGCACGAAGGACGGCAGGTCCTGCTGGACGAGGTCGCGCGTGGACACGTTGATGTTGAGCGACATGTCCAGCCCGCCCGCGCGCCACGCCGCCAGCTGCGCGAGGCCGCGCGCCAGCACCCAGCGCGTGATCGACTTGATGCAGCCGGTCTGCTCGGCGAACGGGATGAACTGGTCGGGTGGCACGAAGCCGCGCGTCGGATGGCGCCAGCGCAGCAGCACCTCGGCGGACAGGCAGCTGCGGTCGGCCAGCGCGACCTTGGGCTGGTACTGCAGGTGGAACTGGTTCTCGTCGACCGCGCGGCGCAGGTCCGACAGCAGGCTCAGGCCGTGCTCGGTCGTGCGCGTCATCGTCTGCGTGAAGGCCGCGTAGCCGCTGCTGGCCTGCTTGGCGACGTACATCGCCGAATCGGCGTGGGCCATCAGCTCGGTCGGGGTGTCGCCGTCCTCGGGGAAGGTGGCGATGCCGATCGAGCCGCTGACGTCCACCGTCTGGCCCTCGATCGTCACCGGCGTGTCGAGCGCCGCCAGCAGCTGGCGCGCCAGCAGCGCGGCGCCCTCGCGGCCCTGCGAGGGCAGCAGCACGGCGAACTCGTCGCCGCCGATGCGGGCCACGGTGTCGGTGGTGCGGCGCAGCTCGCGCGTGAGGCGGCCGGCGACCTGGTTCAGCAGCTCGTCGCCGACCGGATGGCCCAGTACGTCGTTGACGTTCTTGAAGCGGTCGAGGTCGATCAGCAGCACCGACATCGCGTGGCCCGTGCGGGTCGCGGTGCCGACGGCCTGGGCCAGGCGATCGTTGAACAGCGTGCGGTTGGCCAGGCCCGTCAGCGGATCGCGGAAGGCGAGGTCGACGATGCGCGCCTCGCGCTGCGCCAGGCTGTCGCGCATCTCGCCGAGCGCGGTGATCAGGCGGCCGACCTCGTCGCGGCCGGACTCGGGCATCGGGCTGTCCAGCTTGCCGTCGGCGATCTCGCGCGCCAGCGCCACGGTAGCCGCCAGCGGGCGCGTGATCGACCGCGTGATCAGCCCCGCGCACAGCAGCGCGACCAGCACCGCCACGCCCGACAGCTCGAGCACGTAGGTGCGGCTCCTGGCCTGCTGCAGGCGGATGCTGGCGATCGTGGCGTTGGCCTGGGCCGACTTCACGGCCACCAGCGCGTCGAGCGCGGCCAGCATGTCGTTGAGCGCCGGCACCGTCTCCCGGAGCATGACGGGACGCGCGGCAGGCAGGTCGAGCTCGACCTCGTCGACCGTGTGCTGGAACGCGGCCTCGAAGCGGCCGCGCGTGGCGATCAGGCGTTCGACGACGACGGCGTCCTCGACGGCGTGGGCGTCGGCGAGCAGCTGCGACAGTGCGGCCTTCTGGTCGGCGAATTCGGTGTCGATCAGCGCGTAGACGGGCACGCGGTCGTCGCGCTTGTCCAGCAGGAACAGCGTGTGCAGGTGCTGCGCGCCGGCCTGCGCGGCCTTCTCGGCCTGGCGCGCCAGCAGCACCTGGCGCAGGCTGGTCTCGGCGACGACGCGGCTGGCCTCGCCCACCAGCTCGGCCTGCCGCAGCACCAGCGCCACCACGCCGGCCAGCAGCGCGAGCAGCAGGCCGAACGCGAGCGCGAGGCGCAGCGCGATCGGTGCGCGGCGGGCGATCCGGGTCGGCGTGGTCGACGGGTCGTCGGTGGCCATGGTCAAGAGGGAGCGGCTTGTGAACAACTGTTTATCGGACGCCCGGCGCCGGGAATTGAGGCGCCGGCCCGCGCACGGACGCGACACTTCTCACGCTCTCCCGACTTCAGCCGACGCGCCGGCCGGCCGATAGTGCCGGGATGGACGTCCAGCTCGACCGTCGCCACCCCGAGGCCGCCAACGACGGGGCGGCGCGCCGCGCGCGTGACGCGCAGGCGCGCGCGACGCCCGCCAACGGGCCGCGCCTGGGCGAGCTGCTCGGCGGCTTGAGCCATGCGCTGGACATGGCCGCCGGCCAGCCGGCGGGCCATGCCATGCGCAGCTGCTGGGTCGGCCAGCAGGTCGGCCGCATCGTCGGCCTCAGCACGGGCCAGCGGCGCGACCTCTTCTACGTGACGCTGCTCAAGGACGCCGGCTGCAGCAGCGACGCGGCCCGCCTGAGCGCGCTGTTCCTCACCGACGACCTCTTCTTCAAGCGCGCGCAGCGCACCGCGGCCACGAGCCTGCCCGGCCAGCTGCGCTTCGCGATCCGCCACACGGGCCCGGCCGCCGGCGTGCGCGAGCGCCTGCGCGCCATCGCCAACGCGGTGCAGAACGGCAGCGAGATTCATCGCGAACTGGCCGAGGCGCGCTGCGCGCGCGGCGCGCAGGTCGCCCGCCAGCTGCGCTTCGGCGAGGACGTGGCCGACGGCATCCAGTCGATCGACGAACACTGGGACGGCAGCGGCCAGCCGCAAGGCCTGGCCGGCACGGAGATCCCGCTGTACGCGCGCCTCGCGTCGCTGGCGCAGGCGATCGACGCGTTCCACGCCCGCCTCGGCCCGCGGGCCGCGCGCGAGGAGATCGCGCGCCGCAGCGGCCGCCTGTTCGACCCGCGCCTGGCCGACGCCTTCGCGCTGCTCGCGCGCGACCCCGCCTTCTGGCGCCAGCTGGCCTGCGACGACCTCGATCAGGTCGTGCTGGAGATGGAGCCGGCGCCGCAGCCGCAGCCGGTGGACGAGGACCATCTCGACGACATCGCCGCGGCGTTCGGCCAGGTCGTCGACGCCAAGAGCCCCTGGACGGCCGGCCACAGCACGCGCGTGGGCCTGATCGCCGAGCAGGTGTCGCGCCAACTGGGGCTGGACGAGCCCGCGCGACGCTGGCTGCGCCGCGCCGCGCTGCTGCACGACATCGGCAAGCTGGGCGTGAGCAACCGCATCCTCGACAAGGCCGGCCCGCTCGACATCGCCGAATGGACCGCGATGCAGCGCCATCCGGTGCACACGGAGCAGATCCTCGCCCGCATCGCCTCGTTCGGCGCCCTGGCGCGCGTCGCCGGCGCGCACCACGAGAAGCTGGACGGCAGCGGCTACCCGCGCGGGCTCGACGCCCGCCACATCCGCGTCGAGACCCGCATCATCACGACCGCCGACATCTTCGACGCCCTCACCACCGACCGCCCCCAGCGCGCGGCGCTGCCCACCGCGCGGGCGCTGCAGCTGATGCGCGACGACATCGGCGGCGCGATAGCCGGCGACTGCTTCGCCGCGCTCGAGCGCTCGCTGGACGCGCTCGGCGAGTTCAGCGCGTTCGGCGGGCTCTGAAGGCGCGCCGAAAAGCGAGTTGCTCCGGCCGGAACGCCGCCGGCGCGCGGGCGTCGCCGGCATCCGCCGAAAGCGAATCGCCGGGACCGGCGGGCGCGGCTACAGTGGCGGCGTCCTCGTCAACACCCGCCGCGACCGCATGACCGCCCTGCTCCGCTCCGCCCTGCTCGCCTGCGCGATCGCCGCCACCGCCGCGCTGTCCGGCTGCGACAGTCTCGGCCCCACGCTCAAGGACAGCGCCTACTCGCTGGAGCGCTCGCGCGCGGGCCTGCAGCGCAAGGAGATCGCGCTGGCTGACGGCACTCGCATCGTCTACCTGGAGGGCGGCGCCGGCGCGCCGCTGGTGCTGGTGCACGGCTTCGGCGCGGACAAGGACAACTTCACCCGCGTCGCGCGCTTCCTCACGCCCCACTACCGCGTGATCGCGCCGGACCTGGTGGGCTTCGGCGAGTCCGCCCACCGCGCCGATGTCGACTACCGCTACGCCGCGCAGGCCGAGCGGCTGCGCGCCTTCGTGCAGGCGCTGGGGCTGTCGCGCATCGATCTCGGCGGCAACTCGATGGGCGGCGGCATCGCGATGAGCTACGCCGCCCGGCATCCGCAGGAAGTGGCGAGCCTGTGGCTGATCGACTGCGCCGGCATCGCCGAGGCGCCGCCCAGCGAGCTCGCCACGATCGTCACCACCACCGGCGAGAACCCGCTGATGATCACGAAGGAAAGCGACTTCCCGGCCTTCCTGAAGTTCGTGATGAGCGACCCGCCGTACATCCCGGGCGCGGTGATGGACGTGATGGCGCGCGAGCGCATCGCCAACCAGGCGCTCGAGCGCCTGGTGTTCCGCCAGATCGCGACCGACTCGGTGAGCGCGGCCGTCAGGGGCCTGGCGACGCCCGCGCTCGTCGTGTGGGGCGACGAGGACCGTGCGCTGTCGGTGGGCACCGTCCCCGTGCTGAAGACGCTGCTGCCGAACGCGCAGGCCGTCGTCATGCCGCATGTCGGCCACGCGCCGATGATCGAGCGGCCGCGGCAGTCCGCCGAGGACTACCTGCGCTTTCGCGCCGGCCTGCCCGCAACGGACTGAACGGACATCCTCAGAGATGGCGCGTGGCGTCGAGCGACGCCGCCAGCTTCCAGGCGTCGCGCAGGCTCACGCCCTCGACGATGGCCGGCGGCGCGCCGATGTCCTCCAGCGTGGCGGCGTCCAGCTGGTGCAGGCCCGAGTCGATCCAGGCCTGGTCGATGCTCTCGCGCGTGACCACCGAGCGGCTGAAGTACCGGAAGGCCAGCTCCAGGAAACGGCTGCCGAACACGGGGGCGACGGGCGGGGTGACGGTGCAGGTGGTCATGGGAATCTCCTTTGGTGTTGGTAAGAATATGACGGAGATCCAGCGGCGTATATCGACTATTCCTGGCGATATTGGTAAGCTGACCTGACCAATGGCCCGCATCCCGCTCCAGTTCCTGCCCGCCTTCGTGGCCGTCGCCAAGCTGCAGACGCTGCGCGCCGCGGCCGATTCGCTGCACCTGACGCACAGCGCCGTCAGCCAGCAGCTGGGCGAGCTGGAGAGCCGCATCGGCTTCGCGCTGTTCGACCGCCGCGGACGGCGCGTCTATCTCAACGCGGCCGGCGAGGCCCTGCTGCGGCACGTGGGCCCGGCGCTGGCGCAGGTGGACGACGGCGTGCAGGCCGCGGCCGCCGCATCGCAGGGCGCGGCGCAGGGGCTGCGCGTGACGATGCTGCCGTCGTTCGCGCAGCGCTGGTTCCTGCCCCGGCTGGGCGGATGGCGAGCGCGCCATCCCGACATCCCGATCGAGATCGAGGCCTCCACCGCCATCGTCGACCTCCAGCGCGACGGCTTCCACGCGGCGATCCGCACCGGCGCCGGGCCCTGGCCGGGGCTGGTGATGGAGCGGCTGCACGAGTCGCCGACGCCGTTCATCGCGGTGGCCGCGCCGGCGGTCGCGCGCAGGCTGCACGAGGGCCGGCCGGCCGACCTCGCGCGCGAGCCGCTGCTGGGCGACGGCGAGGTGTGGGAACGCTGGTTCGCGGCCGCGGGCGTGCGCGCCCGCGCGACGCCGGTGGCCTCGTTCAACGACGTCGGCCTGATGCTGCAGGCCACCGAGCAGGGCCTGGGCCTGGCCGTCGTGAGAGAACTGCTGGCGGCCGACGCGTTGCGCGACGGCCGGCTGGCGCGGCTGTTCGACACCGCCGTGATCCTGGAGGGCGTGCAGTCCTACAGCTTCGTGTTTCCGCCGGCGCTCAGGGACTGGCCGCCGCTGCTCGCGCTGCGCGCGTGGGTGCGCGAGGAGTTCGACGCCTCGCTCGCGACCTTGAAGACTAGCGCGCGCTGACGTTCACGCCGCGCGCGGCCACCGTCGCCGGATCGGCCTGCGGCTCCGGCCTGGGCACGGCCTTAGTCTCGGTGAACAGCGCCTGCACCGGCTCGTCCTCGGGCAGCACGTAGACCGTGCCGCGGCCCTGGCCCATCGTCGGGATCACCACCGCCCAGAAGAAGTCTTCCGGCACGACCACGCAGCCCAGCGACAGCCGCTTGTTGTTCGGGTCGTCGGTGGCCAGGCTGTTCACGCGCTGCATCTGCGAGATGCCGGGGCGCACGCGGTGGATCGCGATGCCGGTGTCGTAGTCGACCCAGACCACCGGCTCGCCGTGCAGGTTGCGGCCGGGCTGCGACTCGAAGCGGCCGGCCGGCGTCTTGCGCTCGAAGGGCAGCAGGTCGGACGGATTCTTCTGGCCGGCGCCCGGCACGGGAACGTCGCCGCGGCTCTGGCCCAGGATGGTGGACGACTCGCCCACGAGCCTGCCGCCGGCGCCGAACACGAAGATGCGCGCCGCCTTCTTGTCGACGATCACGAAAGGGCGGCCGTGGTCGTCTCCCTTCGCGCGGATCCAGTGCTCCACGTAGCGCGCGTCGGCCGACGCGTCCACGCCGTCCAGCGCGGACAGGAGCTCGCCCTGGCGGGACGCCGGGTCGGTGAGCGCGAATGCCGTGGAGGAGGCCCACGCGACCGTTGCGGCGACTGCCAGCTTGCCCCAGAACTTCATCTCGACGGTTCCGATTCCTGCTCGTGATCTCCGGGCGGGAGTGCCGGAGACGGGCACGATTTCGCGCCCTTGTCCTACATGCTAAGCCCGGATCCTAAGGCCAATATGAAGAGTTTGCGGCAGGAAAGACCGTCTTTTACACGCTTGTACTCGACAGGATCGACCGGCTTCTTGCACCAACTGAACGCAAGTCCAGCGATCACGTCGAGCAGCAAAGCCGCACGGAAACGCGCTTCAGAGTTCCGTGCGCAGCGCCCAGACCTCGGGGAACAGCACGGTGTCGAGCATCTTGCGCAGGTAGCTGACGCCGCCCGTGCCGCCGGTGCCGCGCTTGAAGCCGATGATGCGCTGCACCGTCGTCAGGTGGCGGAAGCGCCACAGGCGGAACGCGTCCTCGAGGTCGGTCAGTTCCTCGCCGAGCTGGTACAGGTCCCAGTGGCGGTTCGGGTCGCGGTAGACGGCCAGCCAGGCGTCGCGCACGGCCGCGCTCTCGACGTAGGGCTGCGTCCAGTCACGCTCCAGGTAGTCCGCGGGAATCGCCAGGCCGCGGCGCGCCAGCAGGCGCAGGCTCTCGTCGTACAGCGACGGCAGGCGCGACGCCTCCTCCACCCGCGCGAGCAGGTCGGAGCGGTGCGCGTGCGGCTTGAGCATCGCGGCGTTCTTGTTGCCCAGCGCGAACTCGATGCAGCGGTACTGCCAGCTCTGGAAGCCGCTGCTGGCGGCGAGGTAGGGCCGGATCGCCGAGTACTCGGGCGGCGTCATCGTGGCCAGCACGTCCCACGCGTGCACCAGCTGCTCCATGATGCGGCTGACGCGCGCCAGCATCTTGAACGCGCTGCCGAGCTCGTCGGCGGCGATGCACGCGACGGCCGCGCGCAGCTCGTGCAGCATCAGCTTCATCCACAGCTCCGACGTCTGGTGCTGCACGATGAACAGCATCTCGTTGTGGTCGGGCGAGAGCGGGTGCTGGGCGGTCAGCACCTGGTCGAGGTGCAGGTAGTCGCCGTAGCTCATGTCGGACTCGAAGTCGAGCTGGGCGCCCTCCTCCGCGACGATGCGTTCGCCGCGCGCCTCGGCGGCGGGCGCGGGATCGGCGCCGTGGCCCATCGGGCAGCGCCCGGCGGTGTCGTTGGTCTGGCTCATGGAGTGATTGTCCGTCTCAAGTCACCGCCGAGCGCTCGTTGAAGCGCGCCTCGCGGTACTCGCCGGTCCGCATCACCTGCACGACGTGCTCGACGGCGTCGTACACGTCGACGAAGCGCAGGTACAGCGGCGTGAAGCCGAAGCGCAGGATGTCGGGCAGCGCGGGGCCGTAGGCGTCGGCGGCGGTGCCGGCGCGGAAGTCGCCGATCACGCCGCGCGCGATCAGCGCCTGCACGATGGCGTAGCCGTACGCGCCGCCGTCGGCGGCCGCGTGCGTGAGGCTGACCTGGCTGCCGCGCACGCGCGCGTCGCGCGGGCTGGCGACCGCGAAGCCGAGCGCGGCGCAGCGCTCGTCGACCAGCGCGATGAACAGCTCGGTGAGCGCGACCGACTTCGCGCGCAACGCCGCCGTGCCGCCGAGCGCGTCGGCGGCGTGCAGCGTGTCGACGCCGCAGTCGAGCGCGGTCAGCGCCAGCACGGACGGCGTGCCGCACAGGAAGCGGGCGATGCCGGCGGCCGGCTCGTAGTTCGGCTTGAACGCGAATGGCGCCGCATGGCCCATCCAGCCCGACAGCGGCTGCCAGAAGCGCTCGGCGTGTCGTGGATGCGCCCACACGAAGGCCGGCGCGCCGGGGCCGCCGTTGAGGAACTTGTAGCCGCAGCCGATGGCGAAGTCGGCGTTCGCGCCGCCGAGGTCGACGGGCAGCGCGCCGGCGGAGTGCGCGAGATCCCAGACCGTCAGCGCGCCGGCCGCGTGCGCCAGCGCCGTCATCGCGGCCATGTCGTGCAGCGCGCCGGTGCGGTAGTTGACCTGCGTCAGCATCAGCAGCGCGACGTCGCCGCCGCGGCCCTGCGACAGCCGCTCGACGATCGCCGGCGGCTCCAGCAGCTCCAGCGACCAGCCGAGCGTGCGGCACAGGCCCTCGGCGATGTAGAGGTCGGTCGGGAAGTTCTGGCGCTCGCTCACGACGACGCGTCGTCCAGGCGAATCGGCCTGCACGATGCGCGCGGCGGCGCTGAGCACCTTGAACAGGTTGACCGAGGTCGAGTCCGCCGCGACGCACTCGCCCGGCTTCGCGCCGATCAGCGCGCCGATGCGGTCGCCCACGCGCTGCGGCAGCGTGATCCAGCCGGCGTCGTTCCAGCTGCGGATCAGGCCGTCGCCCCACTCCTGCCGGATCGCCGCGGCCACGCGCGCGGGCGTCGCGCGGGGCAGCACGCCCAGCGAGTTGCCGTCGACGTAGATCACGCCTTCTGGCAGCATGAACTGCTCGCGCAGCGGGGCGAGCGCGTCCTCCCGGTCGCGCCGGGCGCAGTCGTCTCTCGTGATCATGGCGGTGGCTCCTGAAACCCCATCCCGCGCGACCCCACGTACGGCGTGGAGACCGCCTTGCGGCATGGCGAGCGATTAGTTTAGTATTGAACTATTTAACTCTCAAGCATCTGGCCGGATGCCCCTCCGGCACGGATTCTTCCAGGATTGACGAGGACTGCAATGCGCATCGCCTGCATCGGCGGCGGCCCCGCCGGCCTCACCTTCGCCCTGCTCATGAAGAAGCTCGACACCAGCCACGACATCGTGGTGGTCGAGCGCAACCGCCCCTACGACACCTTCGGCTGGGGCGTGGTCTTCTCCGACGCCACGATGGCCCACCTGCGCCGCTGGGACGAGGAGACCGCGGGCGCCATCGAGGCCGCGTTCGCGCACTGGGACGACATCGTGCTCGAGTTCAAGGGCCGTTCGATCCGCTCCGGCGGCCACGGCTTCGTGGGCATCGGCCGCAAGCGGCTGCTCAACATCCTGCAGGCGCGCTGCGAATCGCTGGGCGTGAAGCTGGAGTTCGACCGCGAGGTGCGCTCCGACGCCGAGTTCCCCGACGCCGACCTCGTGGTCGCCAGCGACGGCATCAACTCGGTCGTGCGGCAGAAGTACGCGGACGTCTTCAGGCCCGACATCGTCACGCGCCCCAACCGCTTCATCTGGCTGGGCACGAAGAAGCTGTACGACGCGTTCACCTTCGTGTTCGAGCGCACCGAGCACGGCTGGTTCCAGGCGCACGTCTACAAGTTCGACGCGGAGACGTCGACCTTCATCGTCGAATGCCCCGAGCACGTGTGGCTCGCGCACGGCCTGGACAAGCTCGACGCCGACGCCTCGGTCGCGTTCTGCGAGCGGGTGTTCGCGCGCCACCTGCAGGGCGCCAAGCTGATGACCAACGCGCGCCACCTGCGCGGCTCGGCCTGGCTCAACTTCCAGCGCATCAAGTGCGAGCAGTGGTGGATCCCGGCCGACCGCCGCGAGGCCGGCGCGGGCCACGCGCCGCTGGTGCTGATGGGCGACGCGGTGCACACCGCGCACTTCGCGATCGGCTCGGGCACCAAGCTCGCGCTGGAGGACGCGATCGAGCTCGCGAACCAGTTCAGGCAGGCCGCCGAGGCCGACGGCGACATCTCGCCCGCGGCCCTGCCCGCGCTGCTCGACCGCTACCAGGCGCTGCGCGCGGTCGAGGTGCTGCGCCTGCAGAACGCGGCGTGGAACGCGATGGAATGGTTCGAGGTCTGCGGCGCGCGCTATTGCGATCCGCTGGAGCCCGAGCAGTTCATGTACTCGCTGCTGACGCGCAGCCAGCGCATCAGCCACGAGAACCTGCGCCTGCGCGACGCCGGCTGGCTCGAAGGCTACGAGCGCTGGTTCGCGCAGCGTGGCATCGACGGCGTCACGGCGGCAGCTGCCATCCCGCCGATGTTCACGCCGTTCACCGTGCGCTCGGTCACGTTGAAGAACCGCGTGATCGTGTCGCCGATGGCGCAGTACTCCGCCATCGACGGCACCGTCGGCGACTACCACCTCGTCCACCTCGGCGCCCGCGCGATGGGCGGCGCCGCGCTGGTCATGACCGAGATGACCTGCGTCAGCGCCGACGCCCGCATCACCAAGGGCTGTCCGGGCCTCTACACCGACGCGCAGGGCGCGGCCTGGGAGCGCATCGTCGACTGGGTGCACACGCACAGCGACGCGCGCATCGGCATGCAGCTGGGCCACGCCGGCGCCAAGGGCGCGACGCACCTGGGCTGGGAAGGCATCGACCAGCCGCTGGACTCGGGCGGCTGGCCGCTGGTCTCCGCCTCGGCGCAGCAGTACCTGCCGGGCGTGAGCGACTGGTCGCGCGCGATGACGCGCGCCGACATGGATCGCGTGCTGCACGACTTCGTCGCCTGCACGCGCCGCGCGGCGGCCGCCGGCTTCGACTGGCTGGAGCTGCACTGCGCGCACGGCTACCTGCTGTCGTCCTTCATCTCGCCGCTGACCAACCAGCGCGGGGACGCGTACGGCGGCTCGCTGGCCAACCGCCTGCGCTATCCGCTGGAGGTGTTCGCCGCAGTGCGCGCCGCGTGGCCGGCGGAGCTGCCGATGTCGGTGCGGATCTCGTCGCACGACTGGGTCGAGGGCGGGATCACGCCGGCCGACGCGGTGGAGATCGCGCGCGCCTTCAAGGCGGCCGGCGCCGACCTGATCGACTGCTCGTCGGGCCAGGTCAGCAAGCAGGAGAAGCCGGTCTACGGCCGCATGTTCCAGACGCCGTTCGCCGACCGCATCCGCAACGAGGCCGGCATCGCGACCATCGCCGTCGGCGCGATCACCGAGGCCGACCACGTCAACAGCATCATCGCCGCCGGCCGCGCCGACCTGTGCGCGGTGGCGCGGCCGCATCTCGCGAACCCCGCGTGGACGCTCACCGAGGCCGCGCGCATCGGCTTCAGGCAGGTGGACTGGCCGGCGCCGTATCGATCGGCCAAGCCGCAGCTGGAAGCGATCTTCGAGCGCGGTCGCGCGGCGCAGGGGCAGGCATGAGCACGGCGAAGAGTCCGAGACGCGTGCTCGTGACCGGCGCGACGCGCGGCATCGGCGCGGCCATCGCGCACGCGCTCGCGGGTGCGGGCTGGCACGTGACGCTCGCGGGACGCGCGCGCGCGGCGCTCGACGCCGTGCGCGCGACGCTGCCGCGCGCGGGCGACGTCGCGCACGACTGCGTCGAGCTGGACGTGACCGACGCCGCGAGCGTCGTCCGCGCGTTCGCCGAGGTCCACGCGAAGGGCGGCGCGCTGCAGGCGCTGGTCAACAACGCCGGTGCGGTCGAGACGGGCCCGCTGGCGCGCCTCGCGCACGAAGAGTGGGATCGCATGCTGGCCGTCAACCTCACCGGCACGTTCCTGTGCACGCAGGCCGCGCTTCCGCCGATGATCGCGGCGCGCGCGGGCCGCATCGTCAACATCGCCAGCACCGCGGGCCAGAAGGGCTACGCCTACTGCACGGCGTATGCGGCGGCCAAGCACGGCGTGCTGGGGATGACGCGCTCGCTGGCGCTCGAGGTCGCGGCGCAGGGCATCAGCGTCAACGCGGTGTGCCCGGGCTACACCGACACGGCGATCGTGCGCGACGGCGTCGCGAAGATCGTCGCGGCCACCGGACGCAGCACGGCCGACGCGATGATGACGTTCTCGCAATCGAACCCGCTCAAGCGGCTGATCGATCCCGCCGAGGTCGCGTCCACCGTGCTGTGGCTGTGCGCCGATGCGCCCGCCGCGCTCACCGGCCAGGCGCTGTCGATCAGCGGCGGCGAGGTGATGAATTGAGGAGCCGCGCCATGAAGTCCGACGCCCGCGCCCCGCGCAGCACCGACCGCCTCGACGAGCTGCTGGGCGACGACGCCATCGGCCACGAAGGCCGCGCCGCGACGACCAACCACGCCGCCGTCAAGACCTGGCTGCGGCTGCTGTCCTGCACGACGCAGATCGAGACCGAGATCCGCCGCCGGCTGCGCCAGCACTTCGACATGACGCTGCCGCGCTTCGACTACCTCGCGCAGCTGCACCGCTTCCACCACGAGCAGCCCGCGGGCCTGCGCATGAGCGCGCTGTCGCGCTACCTCATGGTGACCGGCGGCAACGTGACCAGCCTCACCGACGAACTCGAGAAGACCGGCTACGTCACCCGCCAGGTCGACCCCGAGGACCGGCGCTCCTTCCGCATCGCGCTGACGCCGCGCGGCAAGCGCGCGTTCGAGCGCGTCGCCGAGGAGCACGAGCGCTGGGTGATCGAGCTGCTCGAAGGCCTGGGCGCCGACGAAGGCGAGCAGCTGCACGCGCTGCTGGGACACCTGCGGCTGTCGCTGGCGCGCCGGCTGCAGGACGACAAGACCCGTTGAGGAGACCTCCGCCATGACCGACACCCCCGCCCCCGTCGACCCCGCGCTGCTGGCCGGCAACCGCCGCCCGCTCGCCGGCTACCGCGCCACGCACTTCCTGTGGGAATGCAGCGACCGCGTCGCGCGCATCACGCTGGACCGGCCCGAGCGCAAGAACCCGCTGAGCTTCGAGAGCTACGCCGAGCTGCGCGACCTGTTCATCCGCCTGCGCCATGCGAGCGACGTTCGCGCCGTCGTGCTGACCGGCGCCGGCGACAACTTCTGCTCCGGCGGCGACGTGCACGAGATCATCGGCCCGCTGATCGATCTTCCCGCACCCGAGCTGCTGATGTTCACGCGCATGACCGGTGACCTCGTCAAGGCGATGCGCCACTGCCCTCAGCCCATCGTCGCGGCCGTGGACGGCGTGTGCGCCGGCGCCGGCGCGATCCTCGCGATGGCGAGCGACATGCGCTACGGCACCGCGCGCTCGAAGACGGCCTTCCTGTTCGCCCGCGTGGGCCTGGCCGGCTGTGACATGGGCGCCTGCGCGATGCTGCCGCGCATCGTCGGCCAGGGCCGCGCCGCGGAGTGGATCTACTCGGGCCGCGCGCTCGGCGGCGAGGAGGCCGAGCGCTGGGGCTTCTACAACCGCTTGGTCGAGCCCGACGCGGTGCTGGCCGAGGCCACCGCGTTCGCGCGCCAGCTCGCCGACGGTCCCGCGTTCGCGCATTCGCTGACGAAGTCCATGCTGCACCAGGAATGGAGCATGGACATCGACACCGCCATCGACGCCGAGGCCACGGCCCAGGCGCTGTGCATGCTCACCGAGGACTTCGGCACCGCGTACCGCGCGTTCGCGGCGAAGTCCAGGCCCGTCTTCGAGGGGCGCTGAGATGGTGCCGCACGCCCTGGAGAACGTCGCCGCGGCCGCCGCGCAGGCACTGGAATGGCCGTTCTTCGACGACGGCCACCGCGCGCTGCACGCGCGCCTGGCGGCCAGCCTGGCCGACGCCGCCAGCGGCTTCCCGCACGAGCTGTCGCCGCAGGCCTCGCGCGACGACGTCGACGCGCACTGCCGCCGCTGGGTGCGCGCGCTCGGCGACAACGGCTGGCTGCAGCTCGCGGTCGGCGGCAAGGCGTACGGCGGCGCAGGCGACGCGCTCGACACCCGCACGCTGTGCCTGCTGCGCGAGACCCTCGCCGCGCACGACGGCCTGGCCGACTTCGCGTTCGCGATGCAGGGCCTGGGCAGCGGCGCGATCACGCTCGACGGCTCGCCCGAGCTGAAGCGGCGCTACCTGCCGCGCGTGGCCAGCGGCGCGGCGATCGCGGCGTTCGCGCTGTCGGAGCCGGACGCGGGATCGGACGTCGCGGCGATGGCCACCACCGCGCGGCGCGACGGCGCGCACTGGGTGCTGGACGGCGAGAAGACGTGGATCTCCAACGGCGGCATCGCCGACTTCTACGTCGTGTTCGCGCGTCAGGTCGAGCCCGGCGTGGCGCCGGAAGCGCGCGGCACGAAGTCCATCGCCGCGTTCGTCGTCGACGCCGACACGCCCGGCCTGCGCATCGCCGAGCGGCTCGACGTGATGGCGCCGCATCCGCTGGCGCGGCTGGCGTTCGAGGGCTGCCGCGTCCCCGCGTCGCACTGCCTGGCCGAGGCCGGCGCCGGCTTCAAGCTGGCGATGCGCACGCTGGACGTGTTCCGCACGTCGGTGGCCGCGGCCGCGCTCGGCTTCGCGCGCCGCGCGCTGGCCGAAGGCCTCGCGCGCGCGACCTCGCGCTCGCTGTTCGGCCAGCGGCTGGCCGACCTGCAGCTGACGCAGGCGAAGCTCGCCGACATGGCGCTGGCGGTGGATTCCGCCGCGCTGCTCACCTATCGCGCCGCGTGGCGCCGCGACCAGGGCCACGTCGTCACGCGCGAGGCCGCGATGGCCAAGCTCGCCGCCACCGAGGGCGCGCAGCGCGTCATCGACGCCGCCGTGCAGCTGTGGGGCGGCGCGGGCGTGCAGAGCGGCCGGACCGTCGAACGCCTCTACCGGGACATCCGTGCGCTGCGCATCTACGAGGGCGCCAGCGAAGTGCAGCAACTGATCATCGCCCGGGAGCTGTTGAAGTGAGCCATCCATCGCACGGCAGGACCGCCCATGTCGACACGTTCACACGCGACCACCTGCCGCCCGTCGAACAGCAGCCGGTCTACCTGTTCGACCTGCCCGAGCTGCAGTTCCCGCCGCAGCTCAACTGCGCCGTCGAGTTGCTGGACGACGCGATCGCGCGCGGCTGGGGCGAGCGGCCCTGCATCGTCGGGCCGGGCGCGCGCTGGACCTACGCCGAGCTGCTGCGCCGCGCCGACGCGATCGCGCACGTGCTGGTCGAGGAGATGGGCGTCGTCCCGGGCCAGCGCGTGCTGCTGCGCGCGCCGAACAACCCGATGCTGGCGGCGTGCTGGTTCGGCGTCGTGAAGGCCGGCGCGGTGGCGGTCGCGACGATGCCGCTGCTGCGCGCCAAGGAGCTCAGGCAGGTCGTCGCCAAGGCGCAGGTCACGCACGCGCTGTGCGACCGGCAGCTCGCCGAGGAGCTGCGGCTGGCGCAGCCGCACTGTCAGACGCTGAAGCACGTCCGCCTGTTCAACGACGACTCGCCGGACGGCCTCGAAGCCGCGATGGCGCGCCACGCGAAGCCGTTCCGGGCGGTCGACACGGCGGCCGACGACACCTGCCTGCTCGCCTTCACCTCCGGCACCACCGGCGAGCCCAAGGCGACGATGCACTTCCACCAGGACGTGATGGCGATCTGCCTGTGCTGGCCGAAGCACGTGCTGCGCGCGAACGCCGACGACGTCTTCATCGGCAGCCCGCCGCTGGGCTTCACCTTCGGGCTGGGCGGCCTGCTGCTGTTCCCGCTGTCCATCGGCGCGAGCACCGTGCTGCTGGAGAAGGCGACGCCGCCGCTGCTGCTCGACGCCATCCCCGCGTACGGCGCGACGGTGCTGTTCACCGCGCCCACCACCTACCGCGCGATCGCCGACCAGGCGCGCGAGCGCCGGCTGTCGGCGCCGCTGGGCGGGACGCTGCGCAAATGCGTGTCGGCCGGCGAGGCGCTGCCCGCGGCCACGCGCGTGCAGTGGAAGGCGGCCACCGGCCTCGAGGCGATCGACGGCATCGGCTCCACCGAGATGCTGCACATCTTCATCTCGGCCGACGAGGAGCACGCGCGCGCCGGCGCCACCGGCACGCCGGTGCCCGGCTACCAGGCCTGCATCCTCGATCCCGACGGCCGCCCGCTGCCGCGCGGCGCCGTCGGCCGGCTCGCCGTGCGCGGCCCGACCGGCTGCCGCTACCTCGACGACGCGCGCCAGGCGCAGTACGTGCAGGACGGCTGGAACCTCACCGGCGACGCGTATCTGGAAGACGAGGATGGCTGGTTCCGCTACCAGGCGCGCACCGACGACATGATCATCTCGGCCGGCTACAACATCGCCGCGCCGGAGGTCGAGGCCGTGCTGCTGGAGCACGCCGCCGTCGCCGAATGCGCCGTGATCGGCGTGCCCGACGAGGAGCGCGGCCAGATCGTCAAGGCCTTCGTCGTGCTGCGCGCGGGGCACGCGCCGGACGCGGCGACGGTCAAGGCGCTGCAGGACTACGTCAAGCGTTCGGTCGCGCCGTACAAGTACCCGCGGGCGATCGAGTTCGTCGCCGACCTGCCGCGCACCGCCACCGGCAAGCTGCAGCGCTTCCGGCTGAAGACCGCCCCATGACCTCCACGACGACCGCGAAGGCGAGGACCCGATGAAGAACGTGCTGCTCCCCGAAGGCTGGCCGCGCCCGCGCGGCTACGCGAACGGCGTGTCCGCGCAGGGCCGCCAGGTGTTCGTGGCCGGCATGGTCGGCTGGAATGCCGCCGCCGAGTTCGAGAGCGACGACCTGGTCGACCAGGTGCGCCAGGCGCTGCGCAACGTCGCCGCCGTGCTGGCCGAGGCCGGCGCGCGGCCCGAGCACATGGTGCGCATGACCTGGTACGTGGTCGACCGTGCCGACTACCTCGCGCGCGGCCGCGACATCGGCCTGGTCTACCGCGAGGTGATGGGCCCGCACTACGACGTCGCGATGAGCGCGGTCGAGGTCAGCGCGCTGATGGAGGCGCGCGCCAAGGTCGAGATCGAGGTGACGGCGGTGGTGCCGCAGGCGCTGTGAGCGCGCGGCCGGCCGTTCCGAGGCGCGCTCGCGCCGCGGGCCGGCAGGCCGGGGGGCGCCGCGTGCGCGCCGCGGCGCCGCGGCCTCACAAGGTCGGCGCGTACTGCGCGTACTGCGCCTGGTAGGGCACGCGCTCCTGCTTGCCGATCGTCGCGCTGCCGCAGCCCGTGGTCGGCGCCTGGCCGCCGACGGTGGCCACGCGCTGGATCGACGTGACCTTCGCGAACACGCCCGGCTTGCCGGTGCTGTGCGTCTCCAGCAGCAGCCAGGGGATCGCGCGCGAATCGGGCGCGTCGACCTTGGCCTTGACCACGCCCACCACCTTGCTGCCGTCGCCGGCCTCCCAGGTCGGGCCGGCGTAGTGACGGCCCACGGCCGTGCCGGCGGCGTCGGCCAGCTTCGCCTCGGGGGCGACGAACACCCACGCGGGGAAGTCCGCGTCGGCCGTCTTGCGGCATTCGTAGATCTGCACGCCGTCGGCCCACAGCGTGCGCACCAGCGACTCGTTGGCCGGCGCGCGCAGGTTGCCGGGGATGACCACCGAGGGCGGCGTCGGCTTCAGGGCCGAGGTGCCGCAGGCGGCCAGCAGGGCGGCGGCGGCGAGCGGGGCGAAGCGAAGGGCTTGGAGGCGGAGCGAGGTCATGCGAGAGGCTTTCGAGGAAGGAATCAGAACGAGATCTCGTAGCGCTGGCCACGGAAGTTCAGGATGGCGGACTTCAGGCGGATCTGCTCGAGCACGGTGTCGGGCGCGGGCTTCTCGCCTTCGTGGAACACCTGGCCGTTGAGGATGATCATGCGCGCGGCCGGCGTCTCGGAGTAGACCGAGCCGGCGACGGCCAGCTTGGGCAGCTGCGCGCGCACGTCGGGCGGCAGATCCTTGATGTTGGGGACGGCGTCGCCGCGCGCAGCCGCCGGCGGCGCCGTGGCGGCGATCGGCGCTCCGTAGTGTTCGACCGGCGCAGCGGGTGCCTGCGGGGCCGGGTGCACCGCAGCGCGCGTTTCGGGCGTCGCGCCGCGGCCGGCAAGGGCCGCGCGGTCGGCCGGCGTATCGCGCGGCGCCGGGCGCGCCGTCTGCGGAGGCGGCGGATAAGCCTGCGGCGGACGCGCGTCGGCAGGCGCCATCGGCGGCGGATTGCCGCGCGCCATAGTCGGCTCGACGGGGCGCGCGCCGGGCTCGATGGCGCCGGGCTGCTGCTGCGGCGGTTCGCCCTGGGCCATCTGCGCCGGAGCGGCCGCGTCGGGCGGCGCCGGCGGGCGGGCGGGCGCGGCGCGCGATTCCGCCGCCGGCGCGGGCGCCGACTTCCACGGCGCGGCCAGCAGGATCGCGACGCCCGCGACCAGCAGCACGCCAATCGCGCCGGCGGCCCGGATCAGCGGACGCCGGTCGCGCGCCGGCGGCTCGACACCGGCGGGCAGGCCCTGCGCATGCAGGCCGGGCACCACGCCGCGCGAGCGTTCGGCGTCGGCGCGCCGCAGCGCATCGAGGATGTAGGACATGCGCTTACCTTTTCTGCGCAGCGAGCGCCGGAGAGGCGAGCGCCGCGGACGCGGGCGCCGTGCCGGCCAGCCAGGGCTCGGACACGCCGCTGGCGCGGTTGATCTGCATCAGCGTCGTCGGGCCGGCGACGCCGTCGGGCGTCAGCCCCTCGGTCTGCTGGAAGGCGGCGACGCGGGCGCGCAGCGCGGCGTCGAAGGCACGATCCGGTGCGGGCGCCGAGGCCCCCTGGCGCGCGGCAAGCTGCGCGCCCACGGCGTCGACCAGCGCGCCCTGCGCGCCCAGCGACAGCGGCGCCGAGTAGCCGGCCGGCGCGCGCCAGAAGGTCGTGAAGTCGCCGCGCCAGGCGGTGGTCAGCAGCGGCAACGGCACCAGCAGCGGCGCCTTGCCGACCACCAGCGTCGCCTCGTCGCGGCCCAGTCCGGCCAGCACGACGTAGACCGCCCGATCCTGCGCGTCGCGCAGCGCGAGCACGCTCGGGCGCGCGAGCAGGCGCAGCAGCGCGAGGCCGCCGTGGGCGCGGAAGCAGCGCACGTCGCGTGCGGCGGCGAGCGCGCAGGGGTCGCCGTCGCCGAGTTGCAGCCCCCACTCCGGCGCGAGCGTGCGCAGGGCGTCGTGCTCGTCGCGCGGCGCGCGGGCGAGCAAGGCCTCGAGGTCGTCGATGGAGCGCAGGCGCGGCGTGGCCGCGGCGGCGGAGGCGGCCGTCGGCAGCGTCGACGCGAACGGCGCCGGCGGCGCCGAGGCCGCCGTCGATGCGGCGCTGGCGGCCGCCGCGACGGCGCGCGCGGGCGCCTTGTCGCGGCCGCTCCATTGCACCGCCGCCATCGCGGCCGCGCCCGCCAGCACGCCGCCGGCCAGCGCCAGCGGCCACCAGCGCGGCAGCGCCATCCCGGCCGGCGCGCGGTGGCCGTCGTGCGCGCCGAACACCTCGCGCGCCGCCTTGTCGACGATCGTGGGGTCGACGCGCGGCTTGCCCGTGGCATAGGCGCCCAGCAGCGCGCGATCGCACAGCAGGTTGATGCGGCGCGGGACGCCACGCGTGAGCTGGTGGATGCGCCGAAGCGCAGCGGCGTCGAACGGCAGCGCGCCCTTGAGGCCGGCCACCGCGAGCCGGTGCGCGATGTAGTGCGCCGACTCCTTCTCGCTCAGCGCCTCGAGGTGGTAGCGCGCGATCACGCGCTGCGCCAGCTGCTCGAGCTCCGGCCGCGCCAGCATGCCGCGCAGCTCGGGCTGGCCGATCAGCACGATCTGCAGCAGCTTGCGCTCGCTGGTCTCGAGGTTGGTGAGCAGGCGCAGCTGTTCCAGCACGTCGGACGAGAGGTTCTGCGCCTCGTCGATGATCAGCACGTTGTTCTGGCCGACGGCGTGCGTGCGCAGCAGGTACTCGTTCAGGCCGTCGACGTAGTCCTTGACGCCCGGCGGCGTGCCGGCCGCGGTCAGCGGCGGGAACTTGATGCCGAACTCGTGGCACACCGTGATCAGCAGCTCGAGCGCCGACAGCTTCGGGTTGAAGATGTAGGCGACGTTGCAGCGCGCCGGGATCTGCTCCAGGAAGCAGCGGCAGACCGTCGTCTTGCCGGCGCCGATCTCGCCCGTCAGCAGCACGAAGCCGCCACCGCCCTGCACGCCGTACAGCAGGTGCGCCAGCGCCTCCCGATGGCGCTCGCTCATGAAGAGATAGCGCGGATCGGGTGCGATCGAGAAGGGCTTCTGCTTCAGGCCGAAGAAGGGCACGTACATGGGGCGCAAGCATACTTCGCCGCCGTGAAGCCGCTCCTGGCGCGGCCGCGCCGTCCGAGCGGCGGGCGCTCAGGCGGCGAGCGAGGCGTCGCGGAAGGCGCGCAGGACGGCGTTCATGCGGGTCTGGTAGCCCGGGCCCTGAGCCTTGAACCAGTCCAGCACCTCGCTGTCGACGCGCAGGGAAATGGACGTTTTTGGCGGCACGGGCTCGAGCCCGCGGCGGACGATGCCGCGGACGATGTGGCGCAGGTCGGCCTCAGGATGCTCGTCCGCCTCAAGAGCCGACTTGATCGAAGTAGATGCGTGCTTCGCGGGCTGTCGCTTTGCGGAATGAGATGACGCGGATTTCATGAGATGTCTCTGTGTGCACCAGCGAAACGCGCACGCCGTCGAGCAGCCCGAGCGTGACGAAGCGCTGCTCGCCATAGTCGAAGCGGTCATCCTCGAACGTGAACGTCAGGCCGGAGAACACCCGCTCGGCATCCACGAAATCAAGGCCGTGCCGCTCGATATTGGAGGCCCGCTTCGCATCCGACCAGTCGAATCCGACATTCATACTGTATATACATTTCGCCACTGCGTCAAAGTCGCGAAATGCTTGCGGCGGCGAGGGTTCGATCCTGCCCGTCGGCAGGAAGGCCGCCATGCGCGGAACGGCGCGTTTCGAGCTGAAACGACAACGGCACGCCAGGCGTGCCGTTTCAAGGAATCGTGCGCCAGGCGCGCGAGACCGCGCCCGTGGCAGCGCCGGCTCAGTTCGTCCTGAACCGCCCCACCGCCTCCACCAGCCGCGAGGACTGGTCGCTCAGCGACGTCGCCGCCGCCGAGGCTTCCTCCACCAGCGCCGCGTTCTGCGACGTCATCTGGTCGATCTGGTTGACCGCATTGTTGACCTCGCCGATGCCGCCGGTCTGCTGCTGCGTGGCCTCGACGATGCGGGCCATCAGCGCGCTGACCGAGCGCACCGAGTCGACGACCTGCGAGATGGTGCGGCCGGCGTCGTCGACGCGCGCTGCGCCGGTCTCGACGTCCTGCGTGGACTTCTGGATCAGCGTGCGGATGTCGCGCGCCGCCTCGCCGCTGCGCTGGGCCAGCGTGCGCACCTCGCTCGCCACCACGGCGAAGCCGCGGCCCTGCTCGCCCGCGCGCGCCGCCTCGACTGCCGCGTTGAGCGCGAGGATGTTGGTCTGGAACGCGATCGAATCGATCACGCCGATGATCTCGCCGATGCGCTTGCTGGACGCCGTGATGCCGCCCATGGTCTCGACGACCTCGTGCACCTTGTCGCCGCCCTCGGCCGCCAGCGCCGCGGCCTCCTGCGCGATGCGGTTGGCCTCGCGCGCGGCCTCGGCGTTGGTCATGGTCGACGAGTGCAGCTGCTGGATCGAGCTGGCCGACTGCTGGATCGAGCTCGCCTGGCTCTCGGTGCGGGCCGACAGGTCGGCGTTGCCGGTGGCGATCTCGTGCGCCGCGGTCCGGACCTCGGAGCTGGCCTGCTTGACCTCGTGGATGATGCCGCGCAGCGAATCGGTGAAGTCGTTGAACGCTCGGGCGATCTGGCCGACCTCGTCGTTGCTGGCGACGGCGATGCGCGCCGTCAGGTCGCCGCCGCCGCCGGCCACGGCGACCATCGCGTCGCGCACCTTGCGCAGCGGCTCGAACCAGCGGCGCAGCATGCTCGTGAAGAGCAGGCCGGCGATGCCCGCCACCACCAGCGCGGCCACGGCGATCGACGTGACCAGCGTGCCCAGCCCCGCCATCGCTGCGGACTTGTCGTAGGCCACGGCCAGGCGCCAGTCGGTGCCGGGGATCGCCTCGGAGCGCACCTGCACGTCGCGCGCGCCGTCGTTGGCGTCGACGATGGCGTCGTCCGGCGCCGCGACCACGGCCGCCATGCCCGGCTGCGCCTCGGCCAGGGCCTTCAGCGCCAGGTCGGCGTTCGGGTGGATCAGCACCTTGCCCTGCCTGTCGAGGACGAACGCGTACGAGTTCTCGCTGGGCTTGACGCCGCCGACCATCTTGACGACTTCGGCCAGCGACTTGTCGGCGCCGATCACGCCCACCAGCTTGCCGTCGGCCTTGACCGGCAGCGCGAAGGTGACGGTCATGTCGTTGAACGACGCGTCCTTGTACGGCGCGGTGACGACGGGCTTGCCGGCGGCGACGGCGGCCTTGTACCAGGGGCGGCCGGTCGGGTCGTAGCCGTCGGGCAGCTTCTGCGGCGGCACCTGGACGAAGCGCTTGTCGGCGTCGTAGGCCATGTAGACCGTGCGGAAGTCGCCGCTGGAGACGGCCTGGGCCAGCGCGGTGCGCAGGGCCTGGTCGTCGGTCGCGGGGGCCGCGGCGGGGGCGGCTGCGGACGCGGTGTCGGACGGCGCGGGCGCGGCGGCCGCGGTCTTGCCGATCGCGGCCATCGCGGCGGCGGCCGCGGCAGTGGCGCCGCCGGTGGGCGCCGGAGCCGGTGCGGCCTTGGCCGCGACTTCCGCCTTCGCGGGAGCCGGTGAGGGCGCCGGCGCGGGAGACGGCTTGCCCAGCCCGGCGAGCGCGGCCATCGCCGCGGCGGCGGCCGCGTCGGGCTTGGCGTCGTTGCCGGCGCGAGTCGGCTCCTTCATCGCCGCGGCGATGAAATCCACCGGGGCGTGGGCGGCGGCGCGGCGCTTCTTCGCGAAGCCGGCATGCGTGGGCTCGCCCATCGCCTTGCTGATCGCGTCCGGCGCGGCGGCGGCGGTGACGCTGGCGCCGGTGCGCAGGTTGCCGGCCACCCACTCGCCGATGCGCAGCGACGCGGCGTCGCCGACCACCGTCAGCTTTTCCTGCGCCTGCGTGGCCAGCGACTGGCGCGCCAGCAGCGTGGCCACGGTGCCGAGGACGCCGGCGCTGGCGAGCACGGCGACGAGGCCGGTGAGGGTGAGGCGGTTGACGAGGCTGGACGACGGGGCGTGCATGGGAGGCGGACTTTCGGCTGGCGATGGCGTGGCTTGGACAACTGTCCTGTGGGGATATCTTGATCGCCGCGCGCGCCCGCCAAGCGCGGAAAAGAGCCGTGTTTCCCGCGATTCGCGGCTCGACGGCGACCATCCGGGCCGAAACCGGCCCATCGGCGCCGGCCGGCCCACGCGTCCGGGCGGGTGGTGTCAAATCGGCTGCCTCACCGCCGCATCGCCCCCGCCATGGACCTCGATCCTCTCGAAATGGTCGCCGAGCCCTCCGGGTTCGGCGCCGACGACACCGCCGAAAAGACCTCGGCCGCCGAGCACCGGAAGCGTGCGCGCCTGAATGCCGCGGTCGCGATCACCGTGGCGCTGCTGGCCACGTTCATGGGCATCTGCAAGATCAAGGACGACAACATCTGCCAGGCGATGCAGCAGGCGCAGGCCGACAAGATCGACCACTGGTCGTACTACCAGGCGCGCAACGTGCGCCAGGAGATCGCCGAGGCCGCCGCCACGCAGCTGCGCCTGCAGCAGCCCTCGCAGCCCGCGTCGGCCCAGGGCGCGTACGCCGAGGCGATCGCCAGGTACGACCAGCTCGCCAGGGACCAGGCGCAGAAGAAGCAGGCCGCCGCCGCGCAGGCCGACGCGGACCAGAAGAACTACGACGCGCTGAACTACCGCGACGACCAGTTCGACCTGTCCGACGCGCTGCTGGCCATCGCCATCTCGATGCTGGCGGTCTCCTCGCTGACGCAGTTGCTGTGGCTGTACCTGCTGAGCCTGTTCCCCGCGGCATGCGGCGTGCTGATGGGCGTCGCGGGCCTGGCCGGACTGCACGTCCACCCGGATCGGCTCACCGCCTTGCTGAGCTAAGACCTCGCCGTCCCCGGGCCGCGCGCCGGGTGGCATCATCGTGCGCAGCTCCAAAGGATCCGCATGAAACTGCTTCGCCACGGCCCGCGCGGCCACGAACGGCCCGGCCTCGTCGACGCCGACGGGGTCATCCGCGACCTCAGCGCGCAGATCGGCGACATCTGCGCCGCCGACCTCGCGCCCGCCCGAATAGCCCGCCTGCGCTCGGTGGAGATCGAGACGCTGCCGGTCGTCGCGCCGGGGACGCGGCTGTCCGTGCCGTGGCACGGGATGTCCAAGTTCGTCTGCGTCGGCCTGAACTACAAGGATCACGCGGCGGAAGCGAAGATGGCGCTGCCCGCCGAGCCCATCCTGTTCCTGAAGGCGGCCAGCGCGCTGACCGGCCCGAACGACCCGATCGTGCTGCCGCAGGGCTCGGACAAGAGCGACTGGGAGGTGGAGCTCGGCGTGGTGATCGGCACCCGGGCGCGCTGCGTCTCCGAGGTCGACGCGCTGTCGCACGTGGCCGGCTACTGCGTCGTCAACGACGTCTCCGAGCGCGCGTTCCAGCTCGAGCGCGGCGGCACCTGGGACAAGGGCAAGGGCTGCGACACCTTCGGCCCGGTCGGCCCCTGGCTGGTCACGGCCGACGAGGTGCCCGACCCGCAGAAGCTGGCGCTGTGGCTGGACGTCGGCGGCACGCGCATGCAGGACGGCACGACGGCGGACATGGTGTTCGGCGTCGCGCAGCTGGTCAGCTACATCAGCCGCTTCATGACGCTGGAGCCGGGCGACCTGATCGCCACCGGTACGCCGGCCGGCGTCGGCATGGGCCGTGGGCGCTTCCTGCGGGCGGGCGACGCGCTGCGCCTGGGCATCGCCGGCCTGGGCGAGCAGTCGACCACGGTGCACGCGTGGGATGCGGCGCTGATCGACCGCCAGCACGGCGCGCATTGATAGACTGGCGTGATGCGACGTTTCCTGCGGCTGCTGACCCTCTGGCTGATCGCGCTCGCGCTGCCCCTCCACGGCGCGCAGGCGGCGACGGCCATGGCTGGCCATGCGGGCGCGCCGTCGCACCAGCTCATGGTCATGCCCGACGGCACGACGATGGACGCCGTGGACATGCCCGCCATGACCGACGCCGGCCCCTGCCACGGCCACGCGCTAGCCCAGTCCGGCTGCTGCGGCGACTGCTGCGGCCCGATCGCCGCGCAGCACGAGATGCTGGACGTCGTGCCGGTCGCCGCACGCTGGGCCACCCTGCTCCGCGACGCCGCCGAAGCGGCCTCGCCCCAGTTCCTGACCGGCGGCACCGACCGCCCGCCTCGATCCCTCCTCGCCTGAACCGACGAGACCGCGTCGCGCGCCCCCGCGCGTGACGCGAGCGCCCGCGCCCGTGCGCGCGAACGCACCCAGGACGAGGAACCATGATTTCACGACGACCCGTCGCCCGCGCGGCGCTGGCCGCCGCGGCGCTCGCGCTGCTGGCCGGCTGCGCCGCGACGAAGATGGACGACAACATCGCCGCCGCCCACGCCGAGGTCACCGCCCGCGGCGGCCCCGACTTCGCGTGGCTGACCACCGACGCCGCGCGCGAGCAGGCCCGCGCCGACGTCGCCCGCGCCCTGCGGCAGCCGCTGTCGGCCGACGACGCCGTGCGCGTCGCGCTGTCGCACGACCCCGCGCTGCAGGCGCTGCTGTTCGACCGCGCCGCGGCCTCGGCCGATGCCACGCAGTCGGCGCGGCTGCCCAACCCGGTGTTCGCGTTCGAACGCCTGGCCAGCGGCGGCGCGCCCAACCAGATCGAGGTGACGCGCGCGCTCACGCTGCCGCTGCTCGACCTGCTCCTGCTGCCGGCCCGCGCCGCCCAGGCCGGCGACGCGCAGCGCCGGCTGCGGCTGCAACTGGCCGCCGACGTGCTGCGCGCCGCGAATGACGCGCGCACGGCGTGGGTGTCCGCGGTCGCGGCGGAGCAGTCGCTGCGCTACGCCGTCCAGGTCGACGACGCGGCCGAGGCCGCGGGCGAGCTCGCACGCCGCCTCGAGGCCGCCGGCAGTTTCAGCGCCCTGCAGCGCGCCCGCGAGGAGGCCTTCGTCGCCGATGCCGCCACCGGCCTGGCGCAGGCGCGCCGCGCGCAGCGGCGCACGCGCGAGACGCTGGTGCGAGCACTGGGCCTGGACACGGCCGAGGCCGCCGCGCTCGAGCTGCCCGAGCGCCTGCCCGACCTGCCCGCGACGCTGCCGCCCGAGACGCCGGCGCAGCAGTCCGCCCTCGACGCGCGCCTCGACCTGCGCCTGGCCCGCGCGCGCCTGGACGAGCTCGCGCGGGCGCAAGGCCTGGCGCGCGCCATCGGCAGCGTCGACGCGCTCGACATCGGCGTCGAACGCCGCGCCACCACCGGCCAGCCGCGCGATCACGGCCTGACGTTGTCGGTGCCGCTGCCGCTGCTGGACACCGGCGACGCCGCGCGCGCCGGCGCCAGCGCGCGCTACGACGCGGCGCTGGCGCGCGTCTCGGCGCTGGCCGTGGCCGCCGCCTCGCAGCTGCGCGAGGCCGACGGCGAGCGGCGCGACGCGCACGCGCTGGCGCTGCAGTTCCGCGACCGCCTCGTGCCGCTGCAGTCGGCCATCGCGGGCGAGAACCTGCTGCGCTACAACGCGATGCTCGCGAGCCCGTTCGACCTGCTGGCCGACGCGCGCGAGCAGGCGCGCACCGTGCAGCAGGCGATCGCCGCGCAGCGCGACTTCTGGCTCGCCGACGCCGCCTGGCAGGCCGCGTCGTCAGGCATCCCGACTTCAACCGCCGACCTCGCGGAGGCCGCACGATGACCACCAACCGCCGCGGCTTCCTGCTGCGCTCCGCCGGCGCCACGCTGGCCGCCACCACCGTCTCGCGCGCCGCGCTCGCCGGGCTGCCCGAGCTCGCGTCGCACGACTCCGCCGACACGGCGCCGCCGCTGCAGCCGGCGTCCGGCCCGCACTACAACCCCGTCGTCACGCTCAACGGCTGGACCCTGCCCTGGCGCATGAAGGACGGCGTCAAGGAGTTCCACCTCGTCGCCGAACCCGTGGTGCGCGAGATGGCGCCCGGCTTCACGGCGCAGCTGTGGGGCTACAACGGCCAGTCGCCGGGGCCGACGATCGAGGTCGTCGAAGGCGATCGCGTGCGGCTGTTCGTCACCAACCGGCTGCCCGAGCGCACCTCCATCCACTGGCACGGCCAGCGCCTGCCCAACGGCATGGACGGCGTCACCGGCCTCACGCAACCGGCGATCGCACCCGGCAAGACCTTCGTCTACGAGTTCGTCGCGCGCCGCGCCGGCACCTTCATGTACCACCCGCACGCCGACGAGATGGTGCAGATGGCGATGGGCATGATGGGCTTCTGGGTGACGCATCCGCGCGCGCCGACGCCCGCCATCGCCGCGGTCGACCGCGACTACGTCTTCCTGCTCAACGCCTACGACGTGACGCCCGGCGCCAGCGTCCCCAGGACGTCGACGATGACCGACTTCAACCTGTGGTCGTGGAACAGCCGCGTCTTCCCGGGCATCGCGCCGCTGGTGGCGCGCCAGCACGAGCGGGTGCGCATCCGCGTGGGCAACCTCACGATGACGAACCACCCGATCCACCTGCACGGCCACGAGATGCAGGTCACCGGCACCGACGGCGGCCCGACGCCGCCCGCCGCGCGCTGGCCCGAGGTGACGGTGGACGTCGCGGTCGGCCAGATGCGGCAGATGGAGTTCGTCGCCGACGCCGAGGGCGATTGGGCGCTGCACTGCCACAAGGCGCACCACACGATGAACGCGATGGGGCACGAGCTGCCCAACCTGATCGGCGTCGACCAGGACGCGGTCGTCGACAAGATCCGCAAGCTGGTGCCCGGCTACATGGCCATGGGCAGCGGCGGCATGGCCGAGATGACCGACATGCCCATGCCCGGCCCGCCCAACACCGCGCCGATGATGGGCGGCGACGGGCCGTACGGGTCGCTGGAGATGGGCGGCATGTTCAGCGTGGTCAAGGTGCGGCGCGACCAGGCGCCCGGCGACTACCGCGACCCGGGCTGGTACAAGCCGCCCGCCGGCAGCACCGCGACCGAATGGACGGGCGAGCCGCCGCCCGCCGCGTCGCATGCGGCCCACACCCCCCTGAATGACGTCACGGTCAAGGCGAAGAAGCCGGGCATGGGCGACATGCACATGGAACACTGACGCCAGTCATCCCTCCAACACCGATCGCACCCAGGAGAACCCATGACCACCCCGCTGCGCCTCGCGCTGGCGACCCTCGCCGCCACGCTCAGCCCGCTCGCCTTCGCGCACGCGTCGCTCGTCGACTCGTTCCCCGCCAAGGGCCAGACCCTCGCCGGCTCGCCGGCCGAGATCCACCTGACGTTCAACGAGCACGTCGAACCGCGCTACTGCCGCATCAAGCTGGTGAGCGACGACGGCAAGAACTTCGACGCCGACCGGCCGACGGCGGACAAGACCAGGCCGAACGCGATCGTCGCGGCGGTGCCCGTGCTCAAGCCCGGCACCTACAGCACGCGCTGGACGGCCGTCGGCAGCGACGGCCACAAGACGCACGGCGACTTCAAGTTCACCGTCGCGAAGTAGCCGCACGCATGGACGACGCCACCCTCGCGGCGCTGCGCACGGCAGCCGCCGCGGTGTTCGACATCGCCTTCGCCGCGATGGCCGGCGCGCTCGCCACGCCGGCGCTGCTGCACGACGCCTCCTCCAGCTGGGCCGCGCGGCACGTGCGCCGCTGCCGGCTGCTGTTCACGGCCGCCGCGTCGACGGCGCTGCTCGCCAGCCTCGCCTGGATGGCGGCGCAGGCGATCGCGATGACGGACCTGACGCCGGCCGACGCGCTGCTGGCCATCGGCGGCATCGTCGCCGACACCGGCTTCGGCCGCGCCTGGATGGCCCTCGTGCTGGCGCTCGCCGCGAGCCTCGCGCTCGCCACGGCGTGCCGCTACCGCGCGTTCCCGCTGCGCACGCTCGGCGTCGTGCTCGCGGTCATCGCCGTCGCGCACGCCTGCACCGGCCACGCAGCGGCGAACGGCCTGGGCTGGTTGGTGCCGACGATGGCCGTGCATCGCCTGGCCACCGGCCTGTGGGCGGGTGGCGTGTTCGCGGCCGCGCTGGTGCTGCGCGGTGCGCCCGACGCGGTCGACTGCGCGCGCTACGCCCGGCGGCTGTCGCGCCTGGCGACGGCGGCGCTGGCGGCGGTCGTGGTCACGGGCGCCGCGAGCGCCTGGCACGCGCTCGGCGGCTCGCTGGCGCCGCTCGCGCCGGCGCAGGCGTCGGCCTGGAGCGTGGCGCTGGAGATCAAGCTCGCGCTGGTGGCCGCGGCGATCGCGCTGGGCGGCGTCAACCGCTTCGTCGTGATGCAGGCGCTGCCCGGCGCGTGGCCGCGCTTCGCGCGCGTGCTGCGCGTCGAGTCCGGCGTGCTGCTGGCCGCGCTCGCGGTCGCCGCGTGGCTGGCGGGCGGCGAGCCGCCGGCGGTGTGATCAGGCGGCGCCGTCGCCAGCGGCCGCCTGCGTGACCGCGCGCTTGAGCTCTTCGACGGTGTAGCCCTGCTTCAGCAAGGCCTCGCGCAGCCAGGCCGGATGCTCGCCCTGGCCGTCCCAGGTCTCGCCGCTGACCGGATGGCGATAGCGGATCGGCAGCGAGCCGGCCGGCGGCGGGGGCGGCGGAGGCAGCGGGCCGTGCAGCTCCTGCGGCGTGATGTTCCAGAACTCGACGAGCTTGCGCACGGTGCGCAGCGCCGCGAGCTTCTCGGGTGGGTAGTCGTCGTCTTCGAGTTTCATCGGCCGCGGGTGCACAAGCTGGGACGGGGCGGGCTGTCGAGCAGCGGCCGTCGCCGTTGCGGCAATGGTAGCGCCCTTGCGGGTCGGGTCGCCGGTCGCGGGTCGCGCGGGCCGTTCATGAACAAGTGCCGGCGCGAGTTTCCGCCGGGCAACAATCGCGCCAACGATTCGCCGCCTGTCCGGGCCGGGCGCACGATGCCGACGAAAAGTCACACGCAGGCCGCGCGCCGCGCGCTACATTGAGCCGCTCCGTCCATCCGGGACGGCTTCACAACGGGCAGGAGAACGACATGGGTTTGCTTGATTCGATCGTCGGACAGGTCGCGGGCGCGCTGGGCAACGGCGGCGCCGGCCAGGGCGACGTGCATCCGGGACTGGTGGACGTCGTCTCGTCGATGATGACGCAGGGCGGCGGCCTGCAGGGCCTCGTCAACCAATTCGGGCAGCAAGGCATGGGCAACGTCGTGTCGTCGTGGGTCGGCACGGGCCAGAACCTGCCGATCACGCCGGACCAGTTGCAGTCGGTGCTCGGGGAGCCGCACATCGCCGCGGTCGCCGCCAAGCTGGGGCTGTCGCCGCAGGACGCCGCCACGCAGCTGGCCAGCTTGTTGCCCCAGGTGATCAATGCGGTCACGCCGAACGGCGCCGTGCCGCAGGGCAACGTGCTCGCCGAGGCGCTGAACGCGTTCACGGCGCTGCGCCGCTGAACGCGCGCCGGGCCGTCACCCGAACGTCGCCGCCAGGTCGACGCTGTCGCGCCGGCCCAGCGCGTCGAAGTGCTGCGCCAGCCAGGCCTGGGCGGTCTCGCGGCCGAGCTGGTGCAGCGCCTCGAAGAAGCGGGCGCTGACGGCCACGCGCGTCTCCGCGGCCACGTGCTCCAGCGCCGGGCCGCCCTCGATCAGGTGGAAGCGCGGCGCGGGCGGGTCGCCCAGCAGCCAGCGCCGCCACGCGCGGCGCACGCGCGAGCGTGACGCGCGCTCGCGCGCGAGGGCCTGCATCTCGCGGCGGAAGGCCGCGCTGAACGAGATCTCCGCGACGCGCGCGTGCAACTCGCGCGCGCTGTCGGTCGGCTGGATCGACGGCCACTCCAGCGGCGACAGCAGCACCAGCAGCGTGTCGAGCGAACGCGCGCCCTGCAACAGCGGGAACACCGCCGGATTGCCGGCGTAGCCGCCGTCCCAGTAGGTGCGGCCGTCGATGCGCGGCGCATGGAACACGGTGGGCAGGCAGCTCGAGGCGAGCAGCGCGTCCACGCTCAGCTCGCGCCCCTCGAACACGCGCAACCGGCCCGAGTCGGCATCGGTGGCCGCGACGAACAGCCGGAACGGCGGCCGCAGGCGCAGGCGTTCGAAGTCGACCTGGTCGGACAGCAAGGTGCGCAGCGGATTGACGTCCAGCGGATTGAACTGCGCCGGCGTCACGTAATGCGCCCACGCCATCCACAGCCGCACCAGCGGCGCGAGCTGGACGGCGCCGTCGACGCCCTGCTGCGTCACTTCCAGCGGCATCGTGTCGGCCAGCGCCGTCCAGAAGCGCCGCAGCGCGGCGCGCGCGCCGTCGCGGCCGCCCGCCTGCCAGCCGTGGGCCAGCACCACCGCGTTCATCGCGCCCGCGCTGGTGCCGCTCACGCCGTCGACGGCGATGCGGCCGTCCTCCAGCAGCGCGTCCAGCACGCCCCAGGTGAACGCGCCGTGCGCGCCGCCGCCCTGCAACGCGAGGTTCAGCAGGCGCGGCTCGGACATCGGTGACGGACGGATCGCTGCATCCAGGACATCTTGTCCGACGGCCGGTGGCCCGGCCTTTTGTTCGGGTATTCCGGCACGGCTTGTCGACGGCGTCGATGTTGCGCAACACAGCGCTGGTTAACTCGCGCAGGAAAACCCTTAAAATCGAGCGCGATTCTTGCTGGAGTGACACATCTGATACGCTGCGCCCCGCGTCGGTGCAAGAAAGTCCATGGGAACGTCGCTCTCCGTCTCCGCCTTCCGGCAAATCTTGCCGGTGCTCGCCGCCGGCCTGGCCGCGACCACCGCGAACGCCCAGCCCGGCGCGCCCGCCGGCCCGCAGGTGATGGGCTGGGTGCCGGCCTACGGCATCGACGCCTCGATGAAGGCGCTCACGGCGACGCCCGCGATCGGCCAGGCCATGACGCGCCTGGGCCTGCAGTTCTGGAATCCGAGCAACGACGGCCGCGGCGTCGTGCTGGCGCCGGTGGACGCCACCGGCAAGCCGGTGACCGCCGCCAGCGTCAAGCAGGTGACGCAGTGGGCGCGCGCCCACGGCGTGCAGCCGCTGCTGACCGTCTACAACAACTCCCAGGTGATCAACCGCTGGGACTGGCCCTGGGCCCGGCGCGCGTTCGCCGAGCACCCCGAGGAATTCGCCGCCGCGCTCGTCGCCGCGGTCGACAAGTGGGAACTCGACGGCGTCGACCTCGACCTCGAGGGCGAAGGCGACCACGGCGCCGACCGCGCCGCCTACGCCGGCTTCGTGCACCAGCTGTCCGCCGCGCTCAAGGCCAAGGGCAAGCTGCTCACGGTCGACAGCTTCCACAGCCCCTGCGACAACGCGCCCAACATGCGCTGGTGGAGCGACTGGGTGGGCGACGTCGCCACCATCCACAGCATGGGCTACGCCGACCTCTACGAAGGCAGCAACGCCACCTTCACGCCCGAGGGCCGTCCGGTGTGCGAGAACGGCGCCACGCTGTTCCGCTACAGCTGGCAGCTCGACTGGGGCGTGAAGGCCGGCTACCGACGCGAACAGATCGTGATGGGCATGCCCACCTGGATCGACGCCTGGGGCTCGGGCGGCATCGGCCCCAACGTGGTCGACCACCTGCGCGAGCTGCGCGCCCTCGGCGGCGGCGTCGGACTGTGGGACATGCAGCTGGCCGCGGCCGGCTGGAGCAGGCCCGCCACCTGGGAGGCCGTGCAGGCGCTGCGCCGCCCGGCGACCGCGCTGGCGCGGCGCCCGTCGCTGCTCGATCGGCTGTTCCACCGCGGCGGTGGCGGCGGCGGGGGCAGCGGCGGCGACACCCTGAGCGTGACGGAGCGGTCCACCGACGCCGCGCGCCTGCGCGCCGCGCCTTCCACGACGCGCTGACGGCGCGCCAGAAACGGAAACGGCGCCCCTGGAGGCGCCGTCTTCACGTCAGACCCGGTGTGGATCAGCGATCGTGGCCGTGGCCATGGCCGCGACCGTTGTCGTGATCGCGGTCGCCGTCGTCGCGGTCGTCGCGGTCGTGGCCGCGACCATGGCCATGGCGGCCGTTGTCATGTTCGCCGTCCCAGTGGTCGTAGCGATGGTCGTTCGGGTGGGCGTGCACGTAGCGGTCGCGCACCCAGTTCTCGCGCACGAAGTACACCGGCTGGCCGCACGCGCCGTAGGCGGCGCAGTGGTGGCGCCAGTCGCGCTGCTGCCAGTCCGGCACATACAGGTAGATCGGGCTGCGCTGCACGGCGACGGGCGCCGGGGCGATCACGACAGGCTGCGCGTACACCACCGGCGGCGCCACGAAGGCGACGCCCGGCGCGGGGGCGCCGATGTCGACGCGGCCGTAGACGCCCGGCACGTTGATGTTGACGCTGGCGCCGACGCTGACCTGGGCCTGGGCGGCGCCGGCGGCGAGCGCCACGAAGGCGGCAGCGGCGAGGTGGAGCTTCTTCATGATGGGTATTCCTTCTGGTCCGCCCGGTCGCGGGATGCTGAACCCGAGCTTGCAACTAAAACGGCCTGCGCGACCGCCTCGTTGACGATGCCAACGTAATCGAACTTTACAGGCCGCGGCCGGCCACTGCTCGTCAGTGCAGTCCGACTTCGACGCCGGCCGACGCCCCGTCCGGCACCATTTGGCACGTGCGTCCAGCCGGGGAGGTGCCAAGGCGCCGCTTTTGTGGGAGAATGCCAGGTTCGACCCCTTACAGCTTTACAAGACCGGATCCAATCATGGGCAACAAGATCGTTACCGAAGCCGACCGCAAGGCCACCCCGCGTCCGGCGCTGCCGATCGGCGTCACCGCCACCACCGGCAAGGGCCAGAAGCGCAGCCTCGAGCGCGGCGCCCACACCCGCAGCAAGAAGAACCCGGGCAAGCGCGCTCGCCAGGGTTGACCGGGGCCAGCCCGAAGGGCTGAACCCGATTCAGTCCGCCAGGGCTGAATCGGCGCCGGCCCGCCGTGGCCGGCCGGATCACTCGCGTCCGTGTCTTCGGCCGGACGCCTTTGCCGACTTCGCACCCCGGTGCGTGACCAGGAGCCTGCGGGCTCCTTTGTTCGTTCTGCCGCGACGCCTGGCGTGGCGGCTCCGTTCCCGGTCACCCGCCGAGGAGTCGCACCATGCTTCGAATCACCGAACTGCGCCTGCCGCTGAACCATCGCGAGGACGAGCTGCGTCCCGCGATCGTGGCGCACCTGGGCATCCGTGATGCCGAGCTGACGTCGTTCGACGTCTTCAAGCGCAGCTACGACGCGCGCAAGAAGACGGCCATCGTGCTGATCTACACCATCGACTGCCAGCTCGCCGTCGATGAGTCGGCCGTGCTCGCGCGCTTCGCGGGCGACCCGCACGTGCGCGTCGCGCCCGACACCAACTACCGCTTCGTCGGCCGCGCGGCCGAGGGCTTCTTCGAGGGCGCGAGCGGTGCGCGCCAGCGGCCCGTCGTCGTCGGCTTCGGGCCGTGCGGCATCTTCGCGGCGCTGATCCTGGCGCAGATGGGCCTGCGCCCCATCGTGCTGGAGCGCGGCAAGCCCGTGCGCGAACGCACGAAGGACACCTGGGGGCTGTGGCGCCAGGGCAAGCTCGATCCCGAGTCGAACGTGCAGTTCGGCGAGGGCGGCGCCGGCACGTTCTCCGACGGCAAGCTGTGGAGCCAGATCAGCGACCCGCGCCATCTCACGCGCAAGGTGCTCGCCGAATTCGTGAAGGCGGGCGCGCCCGAGGAGATCCTGTTCGTCGCCAAGCCGCACATCGGCACCTTCCGCCTGGTCAGCATGGTGGAGAAGATCCGCGCCGACATCGTCGCGCTCGGCGGCGAGATCCGCTTCGAGCAGCGCGTCACCGACCTGCTGCTCGAAGACCGGGGCGACGCGAAGGCGATCCGCGGACTGCGCCTGGCCTCCGGCGAGGAACTGCGCAGCGACCACGTCGTGCTGGCGCTGGGCCACAGCGCGCGCGACACCTTCGCGATGCTGCACGAACGCGGCGTGCGCATGGAGGCCAAGCCGTTCTCGATCGGCTACCGCATCGAGCACCCGCAGAGCCTGATCGACCGCGCCCGCTTCGGCCCCAACGCCGGCAACGAGATCCTGGGCGCCGCCGACTACAAGCTGGTGCACCACGCGAGCAACGGCCGCGCGGTCTACAGCTTCTGCATGTGCCCCGGCGGCACGGTGGTGGCGGCGACGTCCGAAGACCGGCGCGTCGTCACCAACGGCATGAGCCAGTACTCGCGCAACGAGCGCAACGCCAACGCGGGCATCGTCGTCGGCATAGCTCCGCAGGACTACCGCCAGGACGGCAGGTCGTCGGGCCCGGTGAACCCGCTGGACGGCATCGCGTTCCAGCGCTTCTGGGAGTCGCGCGCCTACGAGCTCGGCGGCGGCGGCTACGTGGCACCCGGCGCGCTGGTGGGTGACTTCGTCAAGCGCCAGCGCTCCACCGCCTTCGGCGAGGTGCAGCCATCGTACAAGCCGGGCGTGCTCCTGACCGACCTGCAGGAACAGGGCCGCGGCAGCCTGCCCGACTACGCGCTCGACGCGATCCGCGAGGCGCTGCCGGCGTTCGAGCGCCAGATCAAGGGCTTCTCGCTGCCCGACGCGGTGCTCACCGGCGTCGAGACGCGCACGTCGTCGCCGCTGCGCATCCCGCGCGGCAAGGACTACCAGAGCCTGAACGTGCGCGGCCTGTACCCGGCCGGCGAAGGCGCGGGCTATGCCGGCGGCATCATGTCGGCCGGCGTCGACGGCATCGAGGTGGCGGAGGCGCTGGGCGCCGCGCTGCTCGCGGGCTGACGAGGCGTCTTCCGAGCCCGGAAAGCAGAACGGCGACGCGGTGCTGCGCGTCGCCGTCCGGTAGCAGGCCCTGCGCGGCCTCAGCCCAGCAGGCCCAGCTCCGTGCCCGGAGCGATGTTCATGCGGCTGGCGAGGCCGGCGCGCAGTTCCAGCACGGTGTGCGCATCGGGGCAGCTCGACATGCGCCACGGCTTGAGGCCGGCCACGACCTTGGTGACCACGCCGTCGGCGCTCAGGAAGACGACGTCGATCGCCTGCGCGAAGCCGAAGGTGTTGATGGAGCGGCAGCGCTTGACCCACACGCCGCGCGTCTTCTTGAGCTCGGGCGCGCCGGCCAGGCCCAGGAAGCGGCTGCGCCATTGACCGGTCGTCCGGACGGGAACGCGAGCGCGCGTTCCGGGTACCTTGAGATCGATCGTGTTGGCCATGACGGAGTTCCTGCTGTCTCGAATCTTCCCGCCCGTGCGGTCGTGCTGCACGGGCCGGAGTCCCATTCCTCGAAGAGCCGCAAGCTTACCTGCCGGACGTGGCGGAATTCACGGTGATTCGGGAAAACGACGACGCCCGAGACACCCCGTTACGTGTGCATGGTGACAAGGTGCGTCGAACGTTGACAGACGTCGCGCGCGCCCGCTTCCGGCACTCGAATGCGCCGCGGGACCGGCCACGGGCGCGCTGCGATCGCCCGGCGGATCGGGAGCGCCGCCGCGCTCAGTCGCGGTCGCGCTCCCAGAACACGCCGTCCTCGGTGAGCATCGCGTCCAGCGGCACGTCGTGCGGCTCGGACTCCAGCCACGGCACATACCCATGGCGGTACCCGATGCCGACCGTGTAGGGCCGCGGCTTCAGCGCCGCCAGCGTGCGGTCGTAGAAGCCGCCGCCGTAGCCCAGCCGCACGCCGTTGTCGCCGAAGCCCACGCAGGGCACCAGCAGCAGCTCGGGCTCGAACTTGTCCGTGCCCTTGGGCTTGGGGATGCCGTAGGCGTCGTCCTCCATCGGGCAGCCGGGGTACCAGACGTGGAAGTCGAGCTGCTTGGTCTCGCGGTCGATCACGGGCAGGCCGATCAGGCGATAGGGCTCGCCCTCGGTCCAGCGGAACAGCGCGGGCATCGCGTCGAACTCGCCCTTGATGGGCCAGTACGCGCCGATGGACGTCTCGGGCCGCGTGACCAGCCACACGCGCAGCACCTCCTGCATGTGCACCGAGCGCTGGTGGCGATCGGGCATCGCGAGCCGCTCGGCCTTCAGCTGGCGGCGCAAGGTGGGCTTGTCGCGGGCGGGCTCGAGCGAGAACTTCCAGGGCGGCGTGGTCATGCTCCGGATTGTGGGGGGGCCTTCAGCTTCCTGCAAATCCGCCCCTTAAACTGCGGACGAGAGCAATGCCCGCGGCATGCGGCGCGCGAAGGCCTTCAATGAACGATTTTGGATTCGTCAGCCACTGCCTGGAGCTGCTGGGCCCGCTGGGGCGTACGTCGTCGCGCCGCATGTTCGGCGGCCACGCGCTCTACATCGACGGCCTGTGCATGGCGCTGATCATCCACGATACGCTGTACCTCAAGGTCGACGACAGCAGCCGCCCGCTGCTCGAACGCGCGGGCTGCGTGCCGTTCACCTACGAGACCAAGACCGGCGAGCGGCACGGCCTCGGCTACTACACGGCGCCCGAGGAAGCGATGGAGTCGCCCGCCGAGATGACGCCGTGGGCGCGCCGCGCGCTGGCCGCGGCGGTGGCGGCGCGGGCGAAGGCGCCGGCGAAGAAGAAGCCGGCCGCGAAGTCTCCCCTGAAGACCGCCGCCGTGAAGAAGGCGGCCGCGCCGAAGGCGACTGCGAAGAAGTCCGTGCCGGCGAAAGCGGCCGCGGCGAAGACGCCGGCAGGCAAGGTCGCCGGCAAGAAGGTCGTCGCGAAAAAGGCCCCGGCCCGCAAGCCTGCCGCGAAGAAGGCGACGCGCGCATGAACATCGGCCGCCAGCGCCCGCTGGTCCTCGACCACCTGCGCAGCTTCGAGGCGGTCGCGCGGCGCGCCGGCTTCGGCGCCGCGGCGCAGGAGCTGCACGTCACGCAGTCGGCCGTCAGCCGCCAGATCAAGAGCCTGGAGGACGAGCTCGGCGCACCGCTGTTCACGCGCGGCACGCGCCGCGTCGAGCTGACGCAGGCCGGCCAGCTGCTGCTGCGCGCGATCACGCCGGCGCTCGGCCGCATCGACAGCGCCGTGCGCCAGATCCGCCAGCTGCGCGGCCGCGCGCAGGTGAGCCTGTCGACCTTCCCGTCGTTCGCGTCGCTGTGGCTGCTGCCGCGCCTGCCCACCTTCGAGAAGGGCCAGCCGGCGATCGACATCCGTATCTCGGCCGTCGACCGGCTCGTCGAGCTCGACGACCCCGACCACGACCTGGTGCTGCGCCAGTGCCGCCCGGAGGACGCCCCGCCCGGCGCGATCCGCATGTTCGGCGAGGTCTGCACGCCGGTGATCGGCGCCAGCCTGGCCGACGCGATCGCGCGCGGCGTCGCGCCGCCGCTGCGCACGCCGGAGGACCTCGTGAACTGCACGCTGATCGAGATGGACGACGATCGCCCCAGCAGCGACGTGCTGGGCTGGCCGTTCTGGCTGCAGCAGCGCAACCTGGCTCAGCTGGAGCCGCGGCGCTGGATCAGCGTCAACTTCACGCACCAGCAGGTGCAGACGGCGCTGGCCGGCCAGGGCGTCGCGCTCGCACGCCTGGCGCTGATCCACGACGCGCTCGAACGCGGCGACCTGATCGAGCCGTTCGGCCGCGACGGCCGCCTGGCCTCTCCGTGGGCCTACTGGCAGATCGCGCTGCCGAGCGCGCGCCCGCGCCCCGAGCTGGAGAGCTTCAGCGCGTGGCTGCAGGAGGCCGCACGGGCGACGCGCGAGGCGATCGGGGAAGCTTGACCCGGCAGGCGCTCAGGTCAGCAGACCCAGCGCCATCTCGATCTGCTCGGTCGGACTGCGCTTGAAACCCGAGCGGGTATAGCGCTGCAGGCGGCCGACGGCCAGGGCGGTCAGCGCGGAGGCGCGGCCGTTGGCGTCGACGGTGGGCGTCTGCGAACCGGCGTTCTCGGCGGCGGTGCGCAGCGTCTGGCGCAGCTGCGACTCGATCTTGTCGAAGAACTGGTTCATGCGGGCGGACAGGCGCTCGTTCTCGAACACCAGCGCGTCGCCCACCATCACGCGGGCCATGCCGGGGTTCTTCTCGCCGAACTGCAGCAGCATGAAGACGATGCGGCGGGCGCGCTGGGCCGGGTCGGCCTCGCGCTCGGTGACCTGGTTGATGACCGTGAACACGCTCTGCTCGATGAACTCGATCAGGCCCTCGAACATCTGCGCCTTGCTGGCGAAATGGCGGTACAGCGCGGCCTCGCTGACCTGCAGCTTGGCGGCGAGCGCGGCCGTGGTGATGCGGTCGGCGCCCGGCTCCTCGAGCATGGCGGCCAGCGTCTGCAGGATCTGCACGCGGCGCTCGCCCGGCTTGGGGCGCTTGCGGACCGGCGCCTCGGGCGTGGACTCGGACTCGGCGGCGTCGTCCTCGACCGCGTTGTCCCGACCTGCTGGGGGTGATGTCATCGTCGTCTCGGGCGCCGGGGCGCCGGAACCGGCTACGGCAGAAAGGGCGGTGGGAAGGTCTGGCATTGCTGTCAGCTGCCGAAGTGAGCAGGTCGTGCGGCAATTCTTGCACACCGCTGCCGCGCTGCCGCGTGCAGGTAAACACCAAGCGCGATTTTCGTGCAGCCCCGCACGGACGGGGTGCCGGCGCGCCGGCCGGGACGCGGCGCGCCCGCCACGGACGCGTCTAAGCCAGCGACCGCAGCGTCCGGACGACGCGCACCCCGCCCGGGTGCACGCTCCAGCGCCCCACCCGCGGCCCGGCATGGGTGCCGCGGCGGGCGAAGCGCTGCATCCACACCGGCTGCATGCCGACGCGGCGCGCGGCGAGCACGTTGTCCAGCGAATCCTCCACCAGCACGCAGCGCGACGGGTGCACGCCCAGGCGCGCCGCGATGCCGCGCAGCATGCGGCGGTCGGGCTTGGGGCGCCAGTCGCCGAACATGCGCATGTCCTCGATGGACAGCACCTGCTCGAACAGGTGCACGATGCCGAGCGCGCCCAGCACGCGCATCGCGTAGGCACGCGGCGCGTTGGTCAGCACGATGCGGCGGCCGCGCAGCCGCGCGATGGCGGCGAGGTCGTGGCGGTGGCCGGTCACGCGCTGCTCCAGGCCGGGGAAGCGGTGCGTCTCGCGCAGGAAGTGCGCGGGGCTGACGTCGTGGTGGCGCACCAGGCCCAGCATCGTCGAGCCGTAGCGGCGCCAGTACTTCTCGCGCAGCGCGTCGGCCTCGGCCGGCGTGACGCCCAGCGTGTCGACGACGTAGTTGCGCATCGTGTCGTTCATCTGCGCGAACACCCAGGCGCCGGCATCGTGCAGCGTGTTGTCGAGGTCGAACAGCCAGACGCGCCCGGTCATGCGGCGCTCCCGTGGGACATGTCGCGGCCCAGTCCCCAGATGCCGCCCATCAGCAGCAGCGCGCCCAGCCACTGCGCGGGCTGAAGGCGTTCGCCGAGGAACGCCGCCGCGAGCAGCACCGCCGTCAACGGCTCGACCAGCGTCGCCACCGTCAGCGCCGTCGGGCTCAGGCGCGCCGCGCCCCAGCTGAACGCCAGCAGCGCCAGCGCCGCGGTGACCATGCCCAGGTACAGCAGCCAGGCCTCGGGCGTCGCCTCGTGCGGCAGCTGCAGCGGCCAGACCAGGCCCGACACGCCCATCACCGCGGTGGCCGCGAGCGTCAGCGCGGTCGTCGCCGTGCCCGCGCCCCACTTCCGCGAGATGCCCGGGCTGACGAGCGTGAAGCCCGCGTACAGCAGCGCCGAGCCGATCGAGGCGGCGACGCCCCGGATCCAGTCGTCCACCGTCGCCCCCGGCCGCGCCCCGCCCTCCGCGCCGCCGCCGACGATCAGCAGCACCGTGCCGGCCAGCGACGCGGCCAGGATCGCCAGCAGCGCGAGGCTCGCGCGCTGGCGCCCGCGCGCGAGGGCCCAGGCGGTGACGAACACCGGCGGCAGGCACAGCGCGATCAGCGTCGGGATGGCCGCGCCGATGTGCGCGATGCCGATGAACCACAACAGCACGTACGACGCCATCACCGCGCCGGCGGCCAGCAGCGGCGCGCCCTCGCGCAGCAGCCGGGCCCAGGGCATCGTACGGCCGAACACCAGCAGCAGCGACGCCGCGCCCAGCACGAAGCGCCAGAACGAGATGCTTTGCGGGTGGTAGCCGTGGCGGGCGACCAGCAGGTTCACCACGAGCGAGCCCGTGCCCCAGAGGAATGCGGCGCCGCACGCGGCGCCGAGTCGCAAGCCAGTCGAGTCGATCATCGAGATGGTTTCGCGGGCCGTGCGCCGGGCCGCCCCAAGGAGGCCCGCGTTCCCCTCGGGGGAGTGTCCGGCGTACTCGCCGGACGAGGGGTCGTCATCTACCGTGCCCGGATCATCGTCCCGTAGGCCTGATCGGTCAGGATCTCCAGCAGCATCGCGTGCGGCACCCGGCCGTCGATGATGTGCACGGCGTTGACGCCCGAGCGCGCGGCGTCGAGCGCCGACGAGATCTTGGGCAGCATGCCACCCGAGATGGTGCCGTCCGCGAACAGGTCGTCGATCTCGCGCGCGCTGAGGTCGGTCAGCAGCTTGCCCTGCTTGTCCAGCACGCCCGGCGTGTTGGTCAGCAGCACCAGCTTCTCGGCGCCCAGCACCTCGGCCAGCTTGCCGGCGACGACGTCGGCGTTGATGTTGTAGCTGACGTTGCCCTCGCCGAAGCCGATCGGGCTGACGACCGGGATGAACTGGTCGTCCTGCAGCGCCTTGACCACCGACGGGTCGATCGAGACGATGTCGCCCACCTGGCCGACGTCGTGCTCGATGTCCGGGTTGTCCTTGTCCTTCATCTTGAGCTTGCGCGCCCGGATCATGCCGCCGTCGAAGCCCGTGAGGCCCACGGCCTTGCCGCCGGCGTTGTTGATCAGGCCCACGATGTCCTGCTGCACCTCGCCGCCCAGCACCCACTCGACGACGTCCATCGTCTCCTTGTCGGTGACGCGCATGCCCTGGATGAAGGTGCCCTTCTTGCCGAGCTTGGACAGCGCCGTGTCGATCTGCGGGCCGCCGCCGTGCACCACCACCGGGTTCAGGCCGACCAGCTTGAGCAGCACCACGTCCTCGGCGAAGTCCTGCTGCAGCGCGGGCTCGGTCATCGCGTTGCCGCCGTACTTGATGATGATCGTCTTGCCGTGGAACTTGCGGATGTACGGCAGCGCCTGCGACAGGATCTCCGCCTTGTCGCGCGGGGCGACGTGCGAGAGGTCGTGGGGCGCCGGATCGGCGGGGCTGGAGGCGGTGGGCGTGGTCATGCGCGGATTCTAGGGAGGTTGCGCGACGGCTGCATGTCGCCGGCGGCGTGATTTTCGGCCTGGAACGCCGCCTGCCTGGTCGAGCTGGCTGTATTCCTGCGCGCCGGCCAGCGCGTTATGGCAATACGAAGGACAATGGAATCATGAAACGCCTCTTCGCCACCGTCGCCCTCCTGGCCGTGTCGGCCGTCGCTTGCGCCCAGGCCCTCGTGGCCGGCGAAGTGAAGAAGATCGACAAGCCCGCCGGCCGCATCACCCTGAAGCACGCCGAGATCAAGGCGTACGACATGCCCGGCATGACCGGCGCCTACAAGGTGCAGGATCCGGCCATGCTCGACAAGGTGCAGGTCGGCGACCACGTCCAGTTCCAGCTGGATCGCCTGAACAGCGTGTACACGATCACCCGGATCGACGTCCAGAAGTGATCGCGCCGCCTTCGCTGGATGCGAAGGCAGAAGCGCGAAACAGAAACGCCGCGCCGGTTCTCACCGGACGCGGCGTTCGTCTTTTCGGAACGCCGGCTTGCGCGTTTCAGAAGTGGATGCCGCGCATCATCTGCTGCATCGCGACGGCCTCGGCCGACAGCTTGGGCTTGCCGCTCTTGTCGCCCGCCGCGGCGGCGGAGTCGGGGAACATGCGGAACGTCGTGTTGCTGACGATCTGCGCCACGCGCGGCACGAACGCGTGCAGCACCTCGCCGAACACGCCCAGGCGGGTGGCGATGCGCACCGGCTTTTCCACGCAGGCCGACGCGATCATGTCGGCGGCCTCCTCGGGCGACAGCGTGGGCACGTTGTTGTAGATCTTGGTGGGCGCGATCATCGGCGTGCGCACCAGCGGCATGTTGATCGTCGTGAAGGTGACGCCGACGTCCGCGTACTCGCTGGCGGCACAGCGCGTCCACGCGTCCAGCGCCGCCTTGCTGGCCACGTAGGCCGAGAAGCGCGGCGCGTTGGTCAGCACGCCGATCGAGCTGATGTTGACGACGTGGCCCTTCTTCTTGGCCACCATGCCGGGCAGCAGGCCCATCGTCACGCGGATGCAGCCGAAGTAGTTCAGCTGCATCGTGCGCTCGAAGTCGTGGAAGCGGTCGTAGCTGGCCTCGATGGCGCGGCGGATCGAGCGGCCGGCGTTGTTGATCAGGAAGTCGACGCCGCCCAGCGATTCGTTGAGCCAATCGATGAACGCCTTGGTGGCCGCCTCGTCGGCGATGTCGACGGCGTAGGTGTGCACCTGCGCGTCGGCGCGGCCGCCGTTCTTCGCGAACTCGACGATCGCCTTCTTCGCCTCGGCGAGCTTGTCCTCGTCGCGGGCGCAGATCACCGTGATCGCGCCGGCCTCGGCGAACTTGCAGGCGGCGGCCAGGCCGATGCCCGACGAGCCGCCGGTGACCAGCACCACCTTGCCCGCGACCGTGCCCTTGAGGCTGTGGTCGATCTTGAGCGCCGGGTCGAGGTGGCGCTCCCAGTAGTCCCACAGGCGCCAGGCGTAGTCCTTGAGCGGCGGGCAGGCGATGCCCGAGCCCTTGAGCGCCTTCTGGGTGTCGCGGTCGTCGAAGCGGGTCGGGTAGTTGACGAAGGTCAGGATCTCTTCCGGCAGGCCGAGGTCCTTCATCACCGCGTTGCGCACGCGGCGCACCGGCGCCAGCGCCATCAGGCTCTTCTTGACGCCGCGCGGGATGAAGCCCAGCAGCGCGGCGTTGACGAATACGTTCATCTTCGGCGCGTGCGCGGCCTTGGAGAAGATGGCCAGCACGTCGCCCACGCGCAGCCCTTCCGGATCGACCAGGTGGAAGCACTGGCCGCTGCCCTCGAGCGCGCCGTGGCTGATGTGGTCCAGCGCGGAGACGACGTAGTCGACCGGCACGATGTTGACGCGCCCGCCCTCCAGGCCGACGGACGGCATCCACGGCGGCAGGATCTGGCGCATGCGCTGGATCAGCTTGAAGAAGTAGTACGGGCCGTCGATCTTGTCCATCTCGCCGGTGTGCGAGTCGCCCACCACCATCGCGGGGCGGTACACCGTCCAGGGCACCTTGCACTCGGCGCGCACGATCTTTTCGGACTCGTGCTTGGTGGCGAAGTACGGGTGGTCGAGGTTCTCGGCCTCGTCGAACATGTCCTCGCGGAACACGCCCTCGTACAGGCCCGCGGCCGCGATCGAGGAGACGTGGTGGAAGCGCTTCGCGTCGATCGCCTTGGCGAATTCGACGGCGTTGCGCGTGCCCTCGACGTTGACGGCGACCTGCGACTCCTCGTCCGCGCCGAGGTCGTACACCGCGGCCAGGTGGTACAGGTGGTCGATCTGGCCCTTGAGCGCCTTGACCTGGTCGGCCGCGACGCCCAGCTTCCTGCCGGTGAGGTCGCCCGTCACGGGGATCGCGCGGCCCTTGGCGGCGCCCCAGTATTCGAGCAGCTCGGGCACCTTGCCCTCGGAGCCGGGCCGCAGCAGGAAATACACCGTCGCGCCGCGGCGGGCCAGCAGGGCCTTGACGAGTCGCTTGCCGATGAAGCCGGTGGCCCCGGTCACGAAATACTGCATACGGTGTCTCCTCTGTTGGACGGTCGCTCCGCGGCTGATTGTGGGACATGGCCGGGCGCGGGCGCACACGTGTTTGTCCGATGCAACGGCCGGGCCCGGCGCGGGGCTTGACGCGGATAGAGCAGGCACCCTACGCGATTAGGTTTCGCGCTCCACGGGCGGCGCCTATATTCCACTTTCAGTACCGACCACGCCGTGGTCACTTCCTGCACGAACTTCATTCAAGCAAACAAGGATCACGCCATGGTCAAGAAGCTCTCCAAGATCGCCGCCAAGAAGGCCGCCTCCCCCGCCGGCCTGCTGGACAGCCAGCTCGCCGGTGCCGTCAAGGATTCGGCGCAGCAGATCTGGCTGGCCGGCATGGGCGCGTTCGCCAAGGCGCAGGCCGAAGGCGGCAAGGTGTTCGAGGCGCTGGTCAAGGAAGGCGTGAGCCTGCAGCGCAAGACGCAGGCCGTCGCCGAGGAGAAGCTGGGCGACGTCACCGGCAAGATGAGCTCGATGGCCTCGGAAGTCACCAGCAAGGCCGGCGCGTCGTGGGACAAGCTCGAGAACATCTTCGAGGAGCGCACCGCCAAGGCGCTGGGCAAGCTGGGCGTGCCGACCGCCAAGGACGTGGCCGAGCTGACCCGCCGCGTCGAGGAACTGAGCGCCGCCGTGGCCAGGCTGTCGAAGTCGGGCAAGGCCCCGGCCGCCACGAAGACCGCCGCCGCCAAGGCCCCGGCGAAGAAGGCCGCCGCGAAGGCGCCCGCCAAGCGCGCGCCGGCGAAGAAGGCCACGCCGGCCGCCTGATCGCTGCTTCGCAGGCCGCGGCTCGCGCTCGGCCCCGCCTCCTCGAAGGCGCCAGCCTCACCGCTGGCGCCTTCGCCGTTTCCGGCCTGGGCTAGAGAGCCGCCTCCAGTGAACGTCGCCGCGGCGTGACGATCCAACGTCGACACTCCCGCGATGCCCACCCCGATGAATCCACCCGAATCCTCCTCGCGCCCGCGCGCGTCACGCCCGCGCCCGCCCGCCCGCACGCGGCGCCACGGCGCGCGCGCCGTCGGCCTGGCGCTGGCCGGCGGCGGGCCGCTGGGCGCGATCTGGGAGATCGGCGCGCTGTGCGCGCTCGAGGAGGCGCTCGTCGGCGTCGACTTCACGCGCATGGACGGCTACGTCGGCATCTCGGCCGGCGCGTTCATCGCTGCGGGCCTGGCCAACGGCATGACGCCGCGCCAGATGTGCACCGCCTTCATCGAGAACGAGGGCGGCGACGACGACCTGATCCACCCGTCGATCTTCGTGCACCCCGCGTGGCGCGAAATCGCCGGACGGCTGCGGCGCCTGCCCTCGGTGGTCGCGCAGTCGGCGCTGCGCTTCGCGCTCGGCCAGGCCTCGGGCGTGGAGGCGATCGAGCGCCTGGGCCGCGTGCTGCCCACCGGCGTGTTCAGCAACGCGCCGATCGAGGCGCACCTGCACCGCGTGTTCACCGCCTCCGGCCGCAGCGACGACTTCCGCCAGCTGCCGCGCCGCCTGGTGCTGGTGGCCACCGACCTGGACACCGGCGCCGTCGCCCCGTTCGGCCTGCCCGGCTGGGACGACGTGCCCATCTCGCGCGCCGTCACCGCCAGCGCCGCGCTGCCCGGCCTGTATCCGCCGGTGCGCATCGGCGACCGCCATTACGTCGACGGCGCGCTGAAGAAGACGCTGCACGCCCGCGTGCTGCTGGACGAGGACATCGGCCTCGTGCTGTGCCTGAACCCGCTCGTGCCCTTCGACGCCACCTACGCGCCGACGCACACGGTGCGCCTGGGCACGGATCCGATCCCGCGCCTCGTCGAGGGCGGCCTGCCGCTGGTCGCGAGCCAGAGCTTCCGCTCGCTGATCCACTCGCGGCTGGAGCTCGGCCTGAAGGGCTACGGCCTGAGCCACCCGAACGTCGACATCGCCCTGTTCGAGCCCGACCACCGCGACCCGGAGATGTTCGGCGCCAACACCTTCAGCTACTCGGCGCGGCGCCAGCTCGCCGAGCACGCGTACCAGTCGACGCGCAAGACGCTGCGCACGCGCCGCCGCGCGCTGCACGCGATGTTCGAACCGCACGGCATCGTCATCGACGACGCGGTGCTGGACGATCCGTCGCGCCGCCTCGTCACCTACGCGCCGCGCCTGGCGCCGGCGTGGCACGACGTCGCGCCGGATCGACTGGGCGGCGCGCTGCGGCGGCTGGGCGGGGCGCTGGACGAGCTCGAGTCGTCGCTGGCGGCAGCCTGATTTCCCGCAATGGCCCGCGTGCGCGTTCAGCGCGCCCGCGCCCCGCTCCTGCGGCCGGCGCGCGCGGCCGTCCAGCGCGCCAGCACGACCGGCCGGCTCCCCGTGCGCACGCGCTCGCCCAGCCCGGCGCGCGCGACGTCGTCGAGGTCGACGAGCGACAGCAGGATCAGCCCGGCGCCGGTCGCCAGGTAGAGCGCGCCGTCGATGCGCATGAAGCGCGGCGCGTCGAAGGCCTTGGTCGACACCGGGATGCCGCGGACGCGATACCCGGCGCCCATCACCTGGGAGACGAGCCACGGCGCGCGGGCGAGCCTGGCGACGATGTCGTCCCGGCGCGGGCTCTCGAGCAGCTCGAAGGCGCCCTTGGCGACCTGCCCGACGTTCATGGCCCGGCGGTTCGCGACAGCCTCGCCGCGCGTCGCGCCGGCCTCGACCAGGCGACCGAACTCGCCCCAGGCCAGCAGCGCGCCGAGGCGCTTGGCGACGATGGCGTCGCGCAGTTGCCGCAGGCCCGCCCACGCGTCGAGCTGCTCGATCCTGCCGCGCAGCCACGCGTGGTCGATGCCGTGCGCGGCCGACTCCAGCAGGAGATGCAGGTCGGCCACCTCGCGCACCGTGACCGGCGTCGCGCGGACGCCGAAGGCGGCGACGCGGTGCAGCGCCTGGCGCGTCGGGTCGAGTACCCGGCAGGGCAGCCCGTCCAGCCGGGCTGTCTGGTCGGCCAGGTCGGCGAACGCGAGGTTGCGCTGCGCGGCGATCGGGACGCCGCCCACGTGCACCTCGATCGCGACAGCGCCCTTGGCCGTCGTCGCGTAGCGGAAGCTGGCCAGGCCGCGATGCATCGGGCCGCGCGGCGGCACCAGCCACTCGCCGGTGCCGTGGAGCCGATAGCCGAGGCGCCCCACGGCCTCGTGCAGCGGAGCTACGGCCGCGAAGTCGGGCAGCAGCACCTCGATCGCGGCCGCGCCGGAGCCCGGCGGGACGGCCGCGGCCAGCAAGGTGCCCACCGGCAGGCCGCGCAGCACGTCGGCGGCGGCCGCGCGCCGGCGGACGAGCTGCTCGTGCTCGATGCTCTCCGTCGAGGACAGCCGGCCTTGCGCCGCCCAGCGCGCGTAGAGCTCGGGCAGGCAACCTTCCTGGCGCGCGACGACCACCAGGTCGCGGCGCGCCACGCTGGCGTTGCCCAGCAAGGTCTCGGCCGCGGTGCCGCCACTCGGCAGGGTGAGGATCTCGAACAGCCCACGGTAAAGATTGCTGGTGCTCACGGCGGCGTTTCCGGTCTCGCGATGCGGGGATCCGCGGGAATCGGGCCGAGACGTCGCGCCGATTCCGCTGCGAACCAGCGGGGATCGCTCGCCGGTTCGCGGCCCGCATGCTATCCAGCGAAAGGGCGGAAATCGCCGCCGGGCCGCGTATCAGGCGCGGCGGGTTCGCAACAGTTGTGTCCATCGTCTCGACGACCGACGCGCCGTCGCTCGACCGTACCGAAGTCGGCCCGCCGCGCGGCACCGGTCACGCGGTTCGGCGCGGGCGCGGCCCCGGCGCCGCCGCCCGCAGCGACGCCGGCAGCTCCGACGGCTGCACGTGCAGCGCCGCCGTCGCGCGGAAATGCGCCAGCAGCGCATCGACGACCACCCGCACCCGCGGCGCAAGGAACTGCCGGTGCGGATACACCAGCACGAACTCGCGCGTGCCGGCGTCGTGCGAATCGGCCAGCACGGCCTTGAGCCGGCCCGCCTGCAGGTGCGGCAGCGCCTGGTACAGCCCGCACTGCGCGATGCCGCCGCCGGCCAGCGCCAGCTCGACGATCGCGTCGCTGTCGCTGCCCACCAGCGCGGCGTGCGGCGCGAGCGCGACGCGCCGGCCGTTGACGCGGAACGACCACGGCGCCACGGTGCCGTCGGCGAAGCGCAACTGGATGCAGCGGTGCCGCTCGAGCTCGCCGTGCGCGAGCGGCACGCCGGCGCGCGCAAGGTAGGCGGGGCTGGCGACCAGCACCAGCGGCAGCCTGCACACGCGGCGCGCGACGAAGCCCGCGTCGGGCACGGAGCCGCCGCGGATCGCGATGTCGATGCCGTTGGCGACCAGGTCGACCGGCGTGTTGTCGAGTTCGACCTCGATGGTCAGCTGCGGGTAGCGCTCGGCCAGCGCCGGCAGCGCGGGCAGCACCCACAGGCGGCCGAACGCGACGCCGGTCGAGATCCGCACCACGCCCGCCGGCTCCCGCGCGGCCTGCGAGACCTCGGTCACGGCATCGTCGAGCAGGCGCAGCGCGTCGCGCGCCTTGGCGATGAAGCGCGCGCCCTCGTCGGTGACGCGCGCCGTTCGCGTGCTGCGCTGGACCAGGCGCACGCCGAGCTGCTCCTCCAGCCGCGCCAGGCTCTTGCTGACCGCCGCGGGCGTCACGCCCAGCCGCCGCGCCGCGCCGGCGAAGCTGCCGGCGGCGCCGATCTCGATGAGGGCGAGCAATCCCTGCAGTTGCTTCATGCACGGGATTCTCAACTGAAAGTCACCATGGCATCAACCTTCAATGACTTTTCAGACATGGTGCGCGCGCCTAGAGTTCGCTCCATGCCCCGGCATTTCCGGGCGTCACCCAGGAGTCAACCATGAAGATCGGCATCATCGGATCGGGCGTCGTCGCCCAGACGCTCGCGGCAGGCTTCCTCGAGCAAGGCCACGACGTGGCGCTCGGCACGCGCGACGCGTCCAAGCTCGCGGACTTCGCCGCGAAGCATCCCGCCGCGCGCGTCGCGAGCACCGTCGACGCCGCGGCCTTCGGCGACGTCGCCGTGCTCGCGGTCAAGGGCAGCGCCGCGCTGCAGGCCGCGCGCGATGCCGGCGGCGGCATCGACGGCAAGCCCGTGATCGACGCCACCAACCCGATCGCCGACGCCGCGCCCGTCGACGGCGTGCTGTCCTACTTCACAGGCAGGAACGAGTCGCTGATGGAGTGGCTGCAGGAGGCGCACCCGAAGGCGCGCTTCGTCAAGGCCTTCAACTCGGTCGGCGCGGCGCGCATGATCGCCCCCGATTTCGCGGGCGGCAGGCCGACGATGTTCATCGCGGGCAACGACGCCGATGCGAAGGCGACGGCCGCGAAGCTGCTGGCGCAGGTCGGCTGGGATGTCGCCGACATGGGCAGCGCGGTCGCGGCGCGCGCGATCGAGCCGCTGGCCATGCTGTGGTGCATCCCCGGGTTCCGCGAGAACTCGTGGACGCACGCGTTCAAGCTGCTGCGCTGAGGCGGCGCCGCGACCGCTGCGAAATCAATGCGCGGCTATGGGCTGGTGCGTGGTCTCCGTCGCGGCCTCGGACCGGCCCGCGTTGAAGAACAGATTCAGCAGCACGGCGGAGATGGACGTCAGCAGGATGCCGGACTCCAGCAGCGGATGCAGGCTGTGCGGCATCTGCTGCATCCAGCGCGGCGCCACCAGCGGGATCAGGCCGAAGCCGATGGCCAGCGCCACGATGTAGAGGTTGTAGCGGTTGTTCTTGTAGTCGACGGTCGCGAGGATGCGGATGCCCGTCGCGGCCACCATGCCGAACATCACGAGGCCGGCGCCGCCGAGCACGAACTGCGGGATCGCCTCGATCAGGGCCGCCATCTTGGGCAGCATGCCCAGGACGATCATGATCAAGCCGCCGAAGACGCAGACCCAGCGGCTCTTCACCCCGGTCACCGCCACCAGGCCCACATTCTGCGAGAAGCTGGTGTGCGGGAACGTGTTGAGCACGCCGCCGATCACCGTGCCCAGGCCGTCGACGCGCAGCCCCGCCGCCAGGTCGGCCTGGACTATCTTCTTGCCGGTGATGTCCCCGAGCGCCAGGAACATGCCGGTCGACTCGATCATCACGACGATCATCACGACGGTGAACGTGGCGATGGAGACGAGGTCGAACGTGGGCAGGCCGAAGGCGAAGGGCGTGACGACGTCGAACCACGGCGCCGCGCCCACCTTGGCGAAGCTCATCTTGCCCATCGCGATCGCGATCACGCAGCCCATCACGATGCCCAGCAGCACCGAGATGTTGGCGACGAAGCCGGTGAAGAAGCGCACCAGCAGCAGGATGAACGCCAGCACCGCGCCGGACACGGCCATGTTGTCGAGCGCGCCGTAGGCCGGGTTGTCGCTCATCGGCACCGGGCCGGACAGCTTCAGCTTGGCGAACATCTTGAGGAAGCGGCCGGGCGCGGGCGACGACGCCGCGGCGGCCTCGGCCACCGCGGCGGTCACCGCCACCGATGCGGCCCGCTCGGACGCGATGGCCTCGGTGGCGACGCCGGAGGCCGCGCTCGCCGCCGCGGCGACGGCGGCGCTGGCCTTCGCCTGCTCCACCATCGCGACCAGCTGCGGCACGTCGGTGAACTGCGCCACGTTGGACGGCCCGCCCACGGCCCAGCCCACGCCCACGCGCATCAGGCTGATGCCGATGATCGCGATGGTCGTGCCGGTGACCACGGGCGGAAAGAAGCGCAGCAGCCGGCTCATCAGGGGCGCGATCAGGATGGCCATCACGCCGGCGCCGATGCCGGCGCCGAAGACGGCCCGCGCGCCGTCCATGCCGGGCGCGCCGTTGGCGATGGCCACCATGGGGCCGACCGCCGCGAAGGTCACGCCCATCATGACGGGCAGCTTGATGCCGAACCACCGGTTCAGGCCGAACGACTGGATCAGCGTGACGATGCCGCAGCACAGGAGGTCTGCCGAGATGAGCATCGCCACCTGCTCGGGCGCGAGCTTGAGGGCGCGGCCGACGATCAGCGGCACCGCGATCGCGCCCGCGTACATGACCAGCACGTGCTGCAGGCCGAGCGCGGCGAGGCGCAGGGGCGGGAGCCGCTCGTCCACGGGCTGGACTTGGGTCCGAAGCGCCAGCGGGTCAGCCTGGTCGAGAAGATGTGCGTCCATCGCGTCCTCCAGAGTGCAGAGGGCGCATGCCTGGAAGCATGCACCCTCCCCTCACCACAGCGGGCTCTGTAAGGAGTGGACATCGCGACCGCCGACCGGACCGGGCCCGGCGCGGCGGGCACCGCGGCGACGTGAGAAAACTGTATACAGTTTGATATGTCATCTGTATACGTACTAACCCGATCCTATCGGCTGGGGCGCGTGCGGAAACGCCCGCGGGTAGATCTGCTCAACCGCAAGACGTGACCCGTACTGGTACCTACGGCGCTACGTGGCTGGCGGACCGGGGGGCTTCCGCCCGCGACGTCCCGGTTCGCCTGCGCAACAAGCCCCTGCCCACCCAGCCGCTGCTGCTTTTGTTGCTGGTGGGACGGGGGCGCGCCTCGGCCCATCGAGGGCCTCGGCGGCTTGCGTGCCAGCGGTACGCTTCGAACGGCGTTGCCAGGCATCTCAGGCGTGCGCTTCGCGCTGACGTCAGCACTCCGACGACGCGGTCGCGGCGCCGGCTATCGACCCATCAGCGACATCGCGGTGCCCCGTTCCGCCGCCGGAAAGCAGTCCTCGATGAAGGTGCGTCATCTCCTGCGACGCGGCAAATCTTTCGTCCAATCGTATGTCAAGCGCGCAAGGGGGGCTGTCGTTCTGACACTCCCAATCAATCGAAAATCTGCCTTAAATGCTCGCGCAGCGCCTTGCGACCAGCAGCATTCGTTGCGCGCCAAGCCTTCAATGCGAGTTCGAGAAACTGTTGTTCTGCCGCCGAAGGCTCAGCGACGACTTGGGCTTCGTCCAGCCAGCCAGCAAGCTTGCCGCAGTGCACCTCGATCTGCCGGGCGAGCTTGTCGCCGATGGGACGAGAGGATTTCACCTGGCTCCACATGCTGGCCGAAATTTCAAGCGTCGCGGCGAATGCTTGCTCGAGCCCTTTGGGCGCCGCACCCGCGGCGAGCGCCTTCTCTGCGTAGGCCTTGAACAGGCCGAGGACGTTCTGTCTTCTTGTGATGGTGGTGTTCGACACGGGCTGTAGGCGACTTGCAACGACTTCTCTTTCCATTGTCGCAGGGGGTTGACGATGGCGTAAAGACTATTTACAGTCCATCCCCATCGCTCGATCGAGCGCATGTTTTCTTCCAGAGGCCCCATCGTGAAATCCCTGCACATCGCCAGAACCACCCGCCCCATGAAGGGTCTGGTCGCGTTCGCATGTGCCTGGGCGATGGAGTCGCTGGGCACCTGCAACGGCACCGTTCACACGGCCTTTCCGATGAGCTATCGACAGCTCGATCGGAACGAGGACCCGTTGCATCCGGGAGAGGGAGGCGTTGTACCTGCATAGGTCGCGCCCACCCTCCAAGCTCTGTACGCAGAGGCCCGGATTCCGAAAGGATCCGGGCCTTTTTCATTTCCGACTCCACCGGCCTGCGCATCGGCACAGGCCAGCGATCGATGGATCGCACCGCCGGCGGCATCAGGCCAAGGCGGACGCTCTTTAACAATTTGCCGCGAGACGACCTCGGTACTGGCCGTTGGTTCGTCTTGCACCTTTGCGGATGTAGCTCAGCAGGCAGAGCGCGGCCACGCCATGGCCGAGGCCACGAGTTCGAGACTCGTCATCCGCTCCACTTCGGGTGTGTCCATGCACTCCGTGGCCGCGTGACATGGTGTTGGCGGTACGGGATGTGCGCGGCCCTTGGCCAGACCACGTGCAGCGAGACACCACGTCCGACGGGACGCTCGCGTTTGGGCACAGCCGAAGTGGATCAGCCCTCGTAGCTCAGCAGGCAGAGCAGCCGCCTTGTAAGCGGCAGGCCGCGCGTTCGACTCGTCGCCGAGGGCACCAGACATGTCGCGTTCGTCTAGGCGGCCGAGGACACCGGGCTTTCATTCCGGGAACGCGGGTTCGAATCCCGCACGCGATGCCAGGAACAAGAAGCCCTCGTGGAGCTCACGCTTCGAGGGCGGAAATCGGCCGCAATGATTGGGCGGCGCCGGAACCCGTGACCGGATGGATTTCAGTGGAGCGCTGCAGGTTCAAGACCTGTCAACGCCGCCACGCAACAACGCTTCGTTAACTCAGTGGCCAGAGTGCCGGCCTGTCTAGCCGGAAGCCGCGGGTTCGACTCCCGCACGAGGCGCCAGAAGAGTATGCCGAGATAGCTCAGCAGGTAGAGCGGCGCGTTGAAAGCGCGTGCGTCGGGGGCTCGAAGCCCTCTCTCGGCACCAACAACATAAACCTCGTTAGCTCAGTTGGATTCAGAGCGCCGGCCTACGAAGCCGGAGGTCGCACGTTCGAGTCGTGCACGGGGTGCCAACAACGGGTGTGTGGCAGAGAGGCCGATTGCGACTGCCTGTAAAGCAGTTTCCCTCGAGGACACGGTGGTTCGAATCCATCCGCACCCACCAGACATACCGGGTTAGCTCAACTGGCAGAGCAGCGGCCTCCAAAGCCGAAGGTTCGCGGTTCGATTCCGTGACCCGGTGCCAGGCATCTCGACGTAGCCAAGTGGTCGAAGGCATCTGGCTGCAAACCAGACGGCGCAAGCCCTCGTCCGTTCGAATCGGACCGTCGAGTCCAGGCCTCGTTAGCTCAGCGGACAAGAGCGACCGGCTTCTACCCGGTGGGTCGGCCGTTCGAATCGGTCACGAGGCACCAATTCACTTCCCCGATAGCGCAGTTGGCAGAGTGCCTGGCTGTTAACCAGGAGGTCCGTGGTTCGAAGCCACGTCGGGGAGCCAGTTCATTTCTCGCGTAGCTCAGTGGCAGAGCACCGTCTTGATAAGGCGGGGGTCGATGGATCGTTCCCATCCGCGAGAACCAAATCCTTTCTCGGTGTGGCGCAGATGGCAGCGCGCGTGTTTCGGGAACACGAGGCCGCAGGTTCGAACCCTGCCGCCGAGACCACTTTCACCTTTCACTTCAACCAACTTCAAGAACCATCATGGCTCGCTCGATGATCCAGCGCAGGCAGGACGCCGAGCGCGAACGAATGGAAACCTACGATGCCACGCTTCGCCGCGTGGCGCGCCCTCCGCGACTCACGCCCGACTTCAGCAAGGCGATCGACGAAGCGGGGCTCGGCTTTTCCGGCGAAGCTGTGCGCGATCCCCGCGCCTGGCATCCGCAGATGAAGACGCGCGACGCCGCGCGCTTGCGCCTTGCCGCTGCGCGGCACCTCTTCGCGCTCTATCCGGTTCCGGGAATGCTCGAACGTGTCTGGATCGATCACGCGGGGCTCGCTGCGACGCTGCACGAAGGGCAGCATCGACCGGCTTCTCACGATCGAGGTCGATCAGGAACCTCGGGCAGTCCAGGTTCGGGGCTTCGCCAACCGGCTGGCGCACGCGGACGAGCGCAACGTGCTCGAACGCTGGGCCAAGGCGCGCGGAATTGCCCTGCGGTAGGTCGCCGCGTGTGCTTGGGTGTGGCCGTAGCTCAATGGCAGAGCCGCGGGCTGTGAACTCGCTGGTGCCGGTTCGACTCCGGCCGGCCACCCCCAAGCGCATGTGGCGGCAATGCGTCGCGAACTCGAGCGGCAGAGTACCGGGCTCTTACCCCGGGATGTCAGGGTTCGAGCCCCTGGCGACGCACCAGTATTACCCCTCGTGGCGGAATAGGCAGACGCACCGGTTTCAGAAGCCGGGGCCCCAAACGGGCATGTCCGTTCGACTCGGACCGAGGGGACCAGACGTCGGTTTGCAGACTCAGTGGCAGCGCGCCCGGCTCTTCCCATATTTAATTAGGCGGGCCAGGGTTCGACACTCTGCGCCCGCCCCAATCAGCCAGACGCGGCGTAGTCGAGAGGCCTCAGACAACCGGCTTTGACCCGGTGCACGTTGGTTCGAATCCAACCGCCGCCGCCATTCAACCAGCCCCTTAGCTCAGAGGCAGAGCAACGCTCTTACAAAGCGAAGGTCGACGTTTCGAAATCGTCAGGGGCTACCAATTCCATACGTCCGTAGCTCAGCGGCAAGAGCGCGACTCTCCGAAGGTCGAGGCCGGTGGCTCAAATCCACCCGGACGTGCCAGATCCATTCACCACTGCCGGCCGTGAAAGGAGGCCGATCATGCACCATCAAAGCCACAGCCACGTGCTGCAACTCGACATCCAGGGCACGCCGCAGGCGTGGATCTCGCTCGAGCACGCGGCCTCGCACATGGCCACGGGCTCGGTGGTGTGGGTCGACGGCGACGGCCCGCTGGCCACGCTCCGCGGTGGCTTCAACGTCGCGCTCGGCCGGCAGTCGGTCATCGACGTGCACCCGATCATCGCGCTGCACGGGGCGTCCAGGGTCAACCTGTTCGACGTCGTGCCCGCTTTCAGCAAGGGCAAGCTGTTTCGTCGCGACCGGATGATCTGCGCGTACTGCGGGCAGTGCTTTCACGAGCGCGACCTGCAGTGCGAACACATCGTGCCGGAGTCTCGCGGCGGCCGCTGGACCTGGATGAACCTGGTCAGCGCCTGTGGCGCGTGCAACGGCCGCAAGGCCGACCGCACGCCCGAAGAAGCGAGCATGCCGTTGCTGTACTTGCCGTACGTGCCAAGCCGCTTCGAGGACTTCCTGCTCGAAGGCCGACACATCCGCGGCGACGTGCACGAGTGGCTGGCCGCGCGGCTGCCGAAGGGATCGCGCCTGAGCTGATGCTCGGGCGCCCAAGAATCTACCGAGAAAGGCGAACGCTCACAGGTCAGGGGTTATGGCGCCATGCCAGCCCCGCCGGTACGCGACATCCGGATTCCGTCCGTGGGTGTCGCGCATGCCGCGCCGCCGGAATCGGCAGATGCCAGGTCATCAATGGTTCGCACCGCATGGTGCCGGGTTCGATTCCTGGATGACCACCACTGGATAGCTCAGTCGGGTAGAGCAACGACCTGATAAGTCGTCTGTCGCGGGTTCGATTCCCGCTCCATTCCAGAAAGCCGGTCGAAAGACCACCGCCGAACGTGAGCGGAGGGCGAAGCGCCGAAAGGCGCGGAACCCGAAGCTCATCAGCGGCGTCCGCTCGCGCGTCGAGCACGCGGGGCTTCGCGTTCGCGGCCAGCCGAGGTGATCTGCAGGGAGGAGATCGTCGACGCGCGCCGTGACACCCGGGCCCAGGCATTCGTCGTCCGCGGTCGCCGCCGTAACGGCACCCTATTCAACACACGCATCTAGGAGGAGAACACCCATGAAGATCAAGCGTGTCACTGTGAAGAAGAACGAGCGCGGCCTGCTGCTGCGCAATGGCGATTTCAAGCGCGTGCTGCAACCGGGCGCGCACTGGCTGTTCGCCGGCCTCGACACCCTGCGCGTGGACCTCTTCGCGCTGGAGCAGCCGGCGTTCACGCACGGCCTGGCGGACTACCTCATGGCCAAGGAACCCGAGGTGGTCGCGGCCGAGTTCGTGCGCGCCGAGCTCACCGAGAACCAGGTCGGCCTGCGCACCGAGAACGGCGTGCTGGTCGAGGTGCTCGCGCCGGCGACGCGGCGCCTGTACTGGAAGGGCCTGGTCGACGTACAGGTCGAAGTGGTCGACATCGGCGCGTCGGCGGACGTGCCGCTGGCGCTGGTCGCGCGGCTCGTGCAGACGCAGCTGCGTCAGCGCGCGGTCGCGGGGCTCGCCGGCGTGCTGCAGGTGCAGGTGCCCGAACACGGCGCCGGCATCCTGTGGGTCGACGGCAAGGTGGAGCGGCTCCTGCCCGCCGGCTCGCACGCGTTCTGGAAGTTCAACCGCAACGTGTCGGTGGAGCTCGTGGACCTGCGGCTGCAGGCACTGGAGGTGACGGGCCAGGAAATCCTGACCCGCGACAAGGTGGCCTTGCGGCTGAACCTCTCGGCCACCTGGCGCTTCACCGATGTGCTCAAGGCCTACAAGGAACTGGCCAAGCCCGCGGACCACCTGTACCGCGAGCTGCAGTTCGGCCTGCGTGCCGCGGTGGGCACGCGCTCGCTCGACGAGCTGCTCGAGAACAAGACGGTGATCGACGAGGTCGTGACCGCCCAGGTCAAGGGCAAGCTCGCGGACTTCGGCTTGCAGCTCGACGGCGTGGGCGTCAAGGACATCGTGCTGCCCGGCGAGATGAAGACCATCCTCGCCCAGGTGGTCGAGGCCGGGAAGTCGGCCGAGGCCAACGTGATCCGTCGGCGTGAAGAGACGGCGGCGACGCGCTCGCTGCTGAACACCGCCAAGGTGATGGAGGACAACCCCGTCGCCCTGCGCCTGAAGGAGCTCGAGACGCTGGAACGCGTGGCCGAGCGCATCGACAAGATCTCCGTGTTCGGAGGTCTGGACCAGGTGCTCAACGGGCTGGTGAAGCTCCGTTGAGCGCCCGCACCGGTGGCGCCACGAGCGCTGCTGGTGCGCTCACAATGGAGAACAACATCATGGAACCCAATCACATCCACGAGGACGTGCCCGGCGGCGTGCCGCTGAAGATGTGGACGCGCGGCGTACCGGTCGAGGACGCGGCCAAGCGTCAGCTGACCAATGCCGCCCGCCTGCCCGTCGTCTTCAAGCACATCGCGGCCATGCCCGACGTGCACTTCGGCATCGGCGCCACCGTCGGCTCGGTGATCCCGACCATCAAGGCCATCATCCCGGCCGCGGTGGGCGTGGACATCGGCTGCGGCATGATCGCCTGCAAGACCACGCTGTCGGTGCAAGACCTGCCGGACAACCTGGGTCCGCTGCGTTCGGCGATCGAACGCGCGGTACCTCACGGCCGCCAGCCCGGCAGCCGTGACCCGGGTGCGTGGCAGAAGGCGCCGGGCTCGGTGAACACCGCCTGGGCGCAGCTGGAGCCGGAGTTCACCGAACTCTGCCGCGACTACCCCAAGCTGGAGAAGACCAACCACATTCAGCACCTGGGGACGCTGGGCACGGGCAACCACTTCATCGAGGTCTGCCTGGACGAAGCGGGCTTCGTGTGGTTCATGCTGCACTCGGGCTCGCGCGGCGTGGGCAACTTCATCGGCACGATGTTCATCGAGCTGGCCAAGCAGGACGCGATGCGCAACAACGCCAACCTGCCGGACCGCGACCTGGCCTACTTCGACGAAGGCAGCCGCTACTTCGGCGACTACGTGCGCGCTGTGGGCTGGGCGCAGAAGTTCGCCGCCATCAACCGCGAGGTGATGATGAAGCGGGTGATCGAAGCCGCGAAGACGGTGATCCGCAAGAACTTCCAGAGCCACGTGGAAGCCGTGAACTGCCACCACAACTACGTGCAGAAGGAGCATCACTTCGGCGAGGACGTCTTTGTCACCCGCAAGGGCGCGGTGAGCGCGAAGGCCGGGCAGCTCGGGATCATTCCGGGAAGCATGGGCGCGCGCAGCTACATCGTGCGCGGCAAGGGCAATGCGGACAGCTTCGAGAGCTGCAGCCACGGCGCGGGCCGCGTGATGAGCCGCAGCGAGGCCAAGCGTCGCTTCACGCTGGCCGATCACCGCGCTGCGACGGAAGGCGTCGAATGCCGCAAGGACAAGGACGTCATTGACGAGACCCCCGCGGCCTACAAGGACATCGATGCCGTGATGGAAGCGCAGCGCGACTTGGTCGACGTGGTGCACACCTTGAAGCAGGTGGTTTGCGTCAAGGGTTGATGTCAGTGGCACATGGGGGGGCGTTCGCTGTCAAGCGAGCGCCCCTTCTGCTTTTCGAGTCTTCGAGTCGTGACGCTCAGGTTTGCAACCGGATGACGCGAGTGCAGGATGTCTGCAATTGCGCCGGATTGCGACCTCGCCGCCGGCGACCGCACCGCTCGGCGCACCGATGGCGGCGGCATTGCACGTCGAGTCCATTCTGAATGGCTGCCTCGAGCGTGGGCGGCCAGGTTCAGGGCAAGTGCGCCACCGCGCGGACCTCGATCAGCTGTTGCGGGAAGGCGAGGCCTGACACGCCCACGAGCGTCACAGCTGGCCGGTGGTCTCCCACATACTCCTTGTGCAGCCGCACGTAGTGCTCGAAGTGTTCGCCAGGGTTGGTGAGGTAGACAACCATCTCCGCGAGACTCGACCTCGTGGTGCCGAAACCGGCCAATACGCGGTCGACGTTCTCGAGCGACTTGCGCGCCTGGGCATCGAAGTCGCCTTCTCCCACGAACTGTCCCTGCATGTCGTGCGAGAACTGCCCCGACACGTAGATGATCCTGTCAACGAGGCGCGCCTGTGTCACGCTGAAGGCGTCCTCCCATGGGACGCCGTGGTTGTAGATACAGTTCTGGATGGCCATTGCGTAGTTCTCGGCTGAGTGAAGCTCGCCGTCAAATGACGACGGAACGTCACTGTAGATCGCGCATTCGGGAACGCGCGTCTACACTGAGGCGACATCCGAAGGACGTCCGAATGCAATATCCCAACCTCAACGAAATCCTTGTCTTCATGTCCGTCGCCGATGAGGGAAGTTTCGTCGCCGGTGGTCGAGCCGCCGGGCTGACGAGATCCGCCGCCGGAAAGGCTGTTTCACGTCTTGAAGACAGGCTCGGCGTGCGTCTCTTCAACCGCACCACCAGATCACTCAGCCTGACGGATGAAGGCAGGCTGTTCCATGAGCACGGATTGCAGGTTCTTGCTGCCGTCCAAGAAGCGGAGGCGAGTGTTTCGGCGCGAACCGGCAAGCCGCGCGGGTTGCTTCGAGTGACGGTTCCGGACGCATACGGGCGTCTCGTCGTGATGCCGATCGTGAAGTCATACCTCGATGCTTGGCCGGACGTGCAAGTCGAGATCAGTTTCACCGACAGGCAGGTCGACCTCATCGAGGAAGGGTTCGACCTGGCGATACGCATAGGCAACGCGGCCGCGGACTCTCGCCTCGTCTCGCGCGTGGTGGCGACCTACGAGGCGGTGCTGTGTGCGTCGCCGGCCTATCTCTCGAAGCGTGGCAGGCCGAAAGGCCTGGACGATCTTCACGATCACGAGGGCCTGGTCTTCAGCAGCCGCAGCCGACGCCAGAGCTGGCGCTTCCGCGCTGTCGACGAAGGGTGGGTGACTGCGTCAATCCGCGGCCGCTTGCGCCTGGACAGCGGGCAGGCCATTCGGGATGCCGCCTTGGCCGGGCAGGGCATTGCCTACCTGCCCAGTTTCCTTGTCGAGGCGGACCTCTCGGAAAGGCGCTTGCGGCGAGTTCTGCCGGAGTTGCAGGCCGAACAGGTGACCGTCTCGGCGATCTATCCCACGCGGAGGCTGCTTGAGCCGCGCGTACGGCACTTCCTGGACCATCTCGCATCCTGCTTCAGGCATGGGCACCGGTCCGCTTGAAAGCCGCTATCCGCGAGCGTCTGCTAGTGCGCCGAACGCGGCCGCCCGGATCTCAGCCATTCACGCGCAACCGTACCGCTATGAGCATGCGCATTGTTGACAAGGTGGCCAGCTGGCCGGCCACCAGCCTCCACGGCGTCTTCGGCCGACGAATCCGCGCCCAGGGCGCCGCCCCGCGGGTATCAAAGCTTCACGGCTTGCCCGCGCTGCAGAGACTCGCTGGCGGCATCCGCTAGCCTTTGCGCCGCCACGCCGTCGGCGATCGTGGTGCGGAACGTGCCGCCCGAATGCAGCGTCTCGAAGAAGTGCGTGAGCTCGAGGCGATACGCCTCGCGGTATCTCTGCAGGAAGAAGTGCTCGGGCTTGTCGGCGTGCACGCCCGTGGCGTCCGATTGCACGACCTCGCTCGGGCGGTGGTTGCCACACTGGAGCATGCCGGCGGAACCGAGCACCTCGAAGCGTTGGTCGTAGCCGTAGGCGGCGCGGCGGCTGGCGTTGATCTGGGCGAGCCGACCCTGGCGCGTGCGTAGCGTCACGACCGCGCTGTCGATGTCACCCACGGTGGCGATCTCAGGGTCGACCAGGCAAGAACCGGTGGCCACGAGCCATTCCGCCTCGTCGCCGTCCGCGCACAGGATCCAGCGGAAGATGTCGAAATCGTGGATGAGCATGTCGCGGAAGATGCCGCCCGAGCCCTTCAGGTAGGCCGGCGGCGGGGCACCGGGGTCGCGACTGGTGACCATCAGCATCTCGGGCTTGCCGATATCGCCGCGTGCGAGCCGCTCCTTCGCCTCGTTGAAGGTCGGGTCGAAGCGGCGCTGGAAGCCCATCATGCAGGCGATGCCCGCCGCGCGCACCGCGTCGGCGCAGGCCTGTGCCCGCGCGACGGACAGGTCGATCGGCTTCTCGCAGAAGATGTGCTTGCCCGCCTGCGCGGCGCGCGTGATGAGGTCGCTGTGGGCGTCGGTGGGCGCGGCGATGGCGACGACGTCGATGCTCGCGTCGGCGAAGACGGCCTCGGGCGTCGAGACCGCCGCACCGAGCTGCGCCGCAAGTTGCGCGGCCGAATCGCCTACGGGATCGCAGACGAACTTGAGGGACACGCCCGGCAGCGCGGCGAGGTTGGCGGCGTGGATGCGGCCGATGCGGCCGGCGCCGAAGACGGCGACGTTCTTCATGGAGGACTCCGATCAGTGCAAGCGGAACGAGGGGCGGTCATTTCACGGCCATGTCGAGTTCGAGCCGGTAGGCGAGCGCGATGAACAGGCTCTGCACCAGCGCCATGGTGTTGGTCAGCGAGCGGAAGCCGAACGTGCTGCTCTCGGAGACCAGCAAGGTCACCGCGGCGTCGGCGACGAGCGGGCTCATTCGGCTGTCCGTCAACGCGATCAGCCGCGCACCGCGGTCGCCGGCGAGGCGGGCGGCGAGCAGCGTCTCGTCCGCATACGGGGCATAGCTGATCGCGATCATCACGTCGCCTTCGCGCAGGCCGCGCAACTGGCCTTCGTGCATGGCGCCAACGCCGGTGACGAGGTGGATCGGCCGGTCGGTGTGCTGCAGCGCGTAGGTGAGGTAGCTCGCCGCCGGGAACGAGCGGCGCGCGCCGGCCACCCAGATCGCCGGCGCGTGCGCCAGCAGCTCGACCGCGGCGTCGAGCGCGGAGCCGCGCACGCCGCGTTCGAGCTCGCGCATGCCGGCGATGGCGCCGCCGATGAATTCGCTGGCGATGTCGGCGCTGGACAGCCGCCCCTGCGCATGGTCGATGACGTCGCGGATGCGCGCCTGGTAGTTGTGATCGGGCGCGAGCCGGTGCGACAGGCCGTCGCGGAAGACCTTCTGCAGCTCGGTGTAGCCAGAGAAGCCGAAGTGCTTGGCGAAGCGGACCACGGCCGACGGCTGCACCCCGCTGCGCGCCGCGACGTCCTGGATCTTCTCCAGGCCCAGGTGGTCGCGGTGCTGCTCCACGTAGCGGGCGATCAGCTTGAGCTGGCGGCTGAGGTCGCCGAATTCGGCGCTGATGCGCTCGAGCAGCGCGTCGACCGCGGGCGAGTGGGCCGCCGCCGGCATCGCGGGCGGCGGCGCCGTCTTGAGCGGGGCGGTCTTCTTGCTGGCAGAGGGACGAGGCATCGGGTCGGTGTCGGGCGGGTTGAATCGTGAGCGGGCGATGATAGGTCGCAGGTTGTCGGGATGGAAAAACATTTCCAGATTCGCGGGCGCGCGTGACGTCGTGCTTCGCGGCGCCGGCGCCAATCTCACACGGGTTCCACCTGGCCGCTGCGCAGCGAGCGCGTGATGGCCAAGCCGATGCGCGTCGCCTCGGTCGCGTCCGACAGCGCGAGCGGCATCGCCTGCTCGCCGCGGCATGCCGACACGAAGGCCTGCAGCTCGCGCTCGAAGGCCGTGCCGAAGCGCTCGAAGAAATCGGCCACTGCCTGCCGGTGGATGCCGGCCGCGTCGTTCGTCACGATGCGGTCGCGCTCGCCGCCGTGGCCCACCTGCAGCTGGCCCGCGGTGCCGATGACCTCGGTCTGCGTGTCATGCCCGTGCGCGAAGGTGCGCGAGGCGTACAGCACGGCGCGCTGGCCGCCGTCGAACTCGACGATCGCCATGCCGTTGTCGACATCGCCCAGCGGCCGCAGGCCTTCGTGCAGCGCGATCGTGCCGCTGGCGAAGGCGCGGGTCGCGCGCGGCTTGCCGAGCAGCCAGCGTGCCAGGTCGATGTCGTGCACGCTGCAGTCCATGAAGATGCCGCCCGAGGTCGGGGCGAAGCGCACGAAGAATCCGTCCGGGTCGTTGCGGTCGCAGGTCTGCGAGCGCACCGCGAACGGCCGCCCGATCGCGCCGGATTCGATGTCGGCCGCGGCGCGCGCGTAGCTCGGATCGAAGCGCCGCACGAAACCCACCATCGCGACGAGCCGCGGATGGCGGCGGGCGACCGCCTCCACGCGCTCGCAGTCCTCGACGTTGAGCGCCAGGGGCTTCTCCACGAACACGTGGCGGCCGGCCTCGAGCGCGGCGATCGTCTGATCGGCGTGCAGCGATGTCGGCGTGACCAGCACGACCGCGTCGAGCTGCGGGTCGCGCACGAAGGCGTCGAAGTCCTCGTGCAGCGTCGCGACGCCGAGCTGCTCGCGCGCCCACTCCAACTCGGACGCCACCGGACTGCAGGCGCTGACGAGTCGGGCGCCGCGCGTGCGGAACGCCAGCTGCTCCGCATGTCGCTTGCCTAGCCGGCCGAGGCCGGCGATCCCGACCTTCAGCGGCTGTTCCATCGAGACCACCATCGTGACTGCTCCTGCCCCCGGGGGCTGCACTGCCTTGCAATGCAGCGAATGATAGGGGCGCACGGCGCCATATGGAAAACTTTTTCTAAGTAGTTGCACTCATGGAATACAGTTTTCAATGCGCCCAGAATGCGTCACGTCCCGGCCCGAGGGCATTGGTCTGCCGTGCGCCGCAGTCCCGAGACGACCCCACAACAAAGGAGACACGATCCATGAACTCACTGAGCAAGCGTTCGATCCTGAAGACGCTGGCGGTCGCGGCGGTGCTGGCGTTGAGTGCCGGCGCGGCGGCTGCCGCCGGCAAGTACGTCCTGATCAGCCATGCCCCGGATTCCGACTCGTGGTGGAACACGATCAAGAACGCCATCAAGCAGGCCGGCGAGGACTTCGGCGTGCAGGTCGACTACCGCAACCCGCCCAGCGGCGACCTCGCCGACATGTCGCGGCTGATCGAGCAGGCGGCGGCGCAGAACTACGACGGCGTGGTCACCTCGATCGCCGACTACAACGTGCTCAAGGGATCGATCAAGAAGGTCACCGACAAGAAGATCCCGCTGATCACCATCAACTCCGGCACGACCAAGCAGAGCGAGGAACTCGGCGCGATCATGCACGTCGGCCAGCCCGAGTACGAAGCCGGCAAGGGCGCCGGCGAGCGCGCCAAGGCGGCCGGCATCAAGAGCTTCCTGTGCGTGAACCACTATGCGACGAACCCGGCCTCGTTCGAGCGCTGCCGCGGCTTCGCGGAGGCGATCGGTGCCGACTTCAAGAAGTCGACGCTGGACGCCGGCGACGACCCCAGCGGCGTCGAGGCCAAGGTGTCGGCCTGGCTGCGCCAGAACCCGGGCACGCAGGCGGTGCTGGCGCTCGGCCCGCTGTCGGCCAGCCCGTCGCTGAAGGCGATCGACAAGGCCGGCCTGAAGGGCAAGATCTTCTTCGCGACCTTCGACCTGAGCGACGACATCGCGCGCGGCATCAAGGACGGTTCCGTGCAGTTCGCGATCGACCAGCAGCCCTACCTGCAGGGCTACATCCCGGTCGCGGTGATGGCGACGATGAAGCAGCTGCACACGACCGACGTGAAGAAGGTCGAGGCCGCGCTCCAGGCCAACCCGAAGGTCAAGGCCCGCTTCGACGAGTATGGCCTGGCTCCGGTCTACGGCGCGCGCCACATCCTGTCCGGCCCCGGCTTCGTGACCAAGGACAACATCGGCAAGGTCGAGAAGTACGCCGGGCAGTACCGGTAAGCGAGGGCCCGTCGCGATGATGACCACCACGCCCCAGACCGCGCCCGCTACCGAGCAGGGGCCCGCGCCCGCCGCCGGGCCATCCGACGAGCGCGTCCGCCGCATCGGCCTGTGGCGCCGGCTGCTGGGCCGGCCCGAGTCGGGTGCGCTGTCGGGGGCCGTTCTGGTCTTCATCGTGTTCGCCTTCGCGGCGGGCGGCTCGGGCATGTTCTCGGCCGAGGGCATCGTCAACTGGGGCACGGTCGCCGCGTTCCTGGGCGTGATCGCCGTCGGCGCGGCCCTGCTGATGGTGGCCGGCGAGTTCGACCTGTCCATCGGTTCGATGATCGGCTTCGCCGGCATGCTGCTGGCTGTGCCGAGTCTCTACTGGGGCTGGCCGGTCTGGCTGTCGGTGCTGTTCGCGATCGCCGTGGCCTGCGCGCTCGGCGCACTCAACGGCTGGCTCGTGGTGCGCACGGGGCTGCCCAGCTTCATCGTCACGCTGGCCTTCTACTTCGTGCTGCGGGGGCTGAGCCTGGCGCTGTCGGTGATGATGACCGGCAAGACCATCCTCTCCAGCAACGGCCCCAACATCCTGGCCGACATGATCGCGGCCGATCCGCTGGTGCACGCGATGTTCCAGGGGCATGTGCTCACCGGCCTGTTCGACGTGATGGCCCGTGCCGGTCTCATCGCGGCGCGCGACGACGGCACCGCGTTGGCGATCGGCGTGCCCAAGGTCGTCGTCTGGTGGTTGCTGCTGACCGCGGCGGGCGCCTTCATGCTCGCCCGCATGCGCGTGGGCAACTGGATCCTCGCCGTCGGCGGCGACCCCAATGCCGCCAAGAACGTGGGCATCCCGGTCGGCCGCGTCAAGATCGGGCTGTTCATGCTGACCGCGACCTGCGCCGCGGTGTTCGCGATCCTGCAGGTGGCCGATGCCGGCTCCGCGGCCGCCGACCGCGGCCTGCAGAAGGAGTTCGAAGCCATCATCGCCGCGGTCATCGGCGGCTGCCTGCTCACCGGCGGCTACGGCTCGGTGATCGGGGCGTCGCTGGGCGCGCTGATCTTCGGCATCGTGCAGATCGGCATCGGCTACACGAGCATCGACAACAACTGGTACCGCGTCTTCCTCGGCGCCATGCTGCTGGTGGCGGTGCTGTTCAACAACTTCGTCCGCCGGCGCGTCGCGCTGGGCCGGCGCTGAGCGCTGGGGCACCGCATGTCCGAATTGATCCTGCAGCTCGAGAACGTCTCCAAGTACTTCGGTCCGGTGATCGCGCTGTCCGGCGTGACGCTGCAGCTCGCGCGCGGCGAGGTGCACTGCCTGCTGGGCGACAACGGCGCCGGCAAGAGCACGCTGATCAAGATGCTCGCGGGCGTCTTCGTGCCCGACGAGGGCGAGTACCTCGTCGACGGCAAGCCGGTGCGCTTCCGCTCGCCGCGCGAGGCGCTCGACGCCGGCATCGCCACCGTCTACCAGGATCTCGCGCTGGTGCCGCTGATGAGCGTCGCGCGCAACTTCTTCATGGGCCGCGAGCCGAAACGCCGCCTGTTCGGCGCGCTGCCGGTGATGGACCACGCGCTCGCCGAGCGCACCGCCGCGGAACGCCTGGCCGAGATGGGCATCCGCGTGCGCGACGCCGGCCAGCTGGTGGGCAACATGTCCGGCGGCGAGAAGCAGTGCCTGGCGATCGCGCGCGCGATCCACTTCGGCGCGCGCGTGCTGATCCTCGACGAGCCCACCGCCGCCCTCGGCGTCAAGCAGAGCGTCAACGTGCTCAAGCTGATCGCGCGAGCCCGGGCACGCGGGATCTCGGTCATCTTCATCACGCACAACGTCAACCACGCCTACCCGATCGGCGACCGCTTCACGCTGCTCAATCGCGGCAAGTCGATGGGCACGCATGCGAAGCCCGGCATCTCCAAGGAGGCCGTGCTGGACATGATGGCCGGCGGCGCCGAGATGAAGACGCTGATGCACGACCTCGACGGCGTGACGATCTGACGGCGCCCAATCATGAGCTTCCTGGACATTCCCGCCGGCCGCCGCTTCGACCTCGCCTGCCTCGGCCGCCTCGCCGTCGACCTCTACGCGCAGCAGGTCGGCGCGCGGCTGGAGGACGTCGCCAGCTTCGCGAAATACCTCGGCGGCAGCTCGGCCAACATCGCGTTCGGCGCTGCCCGCCTGGGCCTGCGCGCCGCCATGATCTCGCGCGTGGGCGACGAGCAGATGGGGCGCTTTCTCGTCGAGACCCTGCAGCGCGAAGGCTGCGACACCTCGATGGTGCAGGTCGACCCCGAGCGGCTGACCGCGCTCGCCATCCTCGGGCTGAAGGATCGCGACACCTTCCCGCTGCTGTTCTACCGCGAGAACTGCGCCGACATGGCGATCGCCGCCGACGCGATCGCCGAGCGCTTCGTCGCCGACTGCCGCGCGCTGCTGATCACAGGCACCCACCTGTCGCAGCCCGGCGTGCGCGCTGCGTCGACGCGCGCTCTCGACCTCGCCGCCCGCCACGGCACGCTGCGCGTGCTCGACATCGACTACCGGCCCGTGCTGTGGGGCCTGACCAAGCGCGGCGACGGCCAGACCCGCTTCGTGCCCGACGCGCGCGTCACCGCGAGCCTGCAGGAGATGCTGCCGCGCTTCGACCTGTTGATCGGCACCGAGGAGGAATTCGCCATCGCCGGCGGCGTGCCGGGCGACCTGCTCGCCTCGCTGCGAAGGATCCGCGAACTCACGCCCGCGGCCATGGTCGTCAAGCTGGGGCCGCTCGGCTGCTGCCTCGTCGCCGGCGCGGTGCCTGGACGCCTCGAGGACGCCCCCACGTGCGCGGGCGAACGGGTCGAGGTGCTCAACGTGCTCGGCGCCGGCGACGCTTTCGCCGCCGGACTGATGGCCGGCCTGCTGCGCGGCGAGGACTTCGCCAGCGCCGCGCGCCTGGCCAACGCCTGCGGCGCGATCGTCGTCTCGCGCCATGCCTGCGCACCCGCGATGCCGACGCCGGCGGAGCTGGCGCACTGGTTCGGCGGCCGGCGCGGCGCCGACGTCGCCGCGGATGCGCAGCTCGCGCACCTGCATCGCGTGACCGCCCCGCGCGCCCGCTGGGACGAGCTCAACGTGATGGCGTTCGACCACCGCAGCCAGTTCTTCGAGCTGGCACGGGCCGCGGGCGCGTCCGAGGCGCGGCTGCCGGCGCTCAAGCGATTGCTCGTGCGCGCGGCCGAGCGCGTCGAGGCCAGCCGCGGGCTGCGTGGTCGCCTGGGCGTGCTGGTCGACGACCTCTACGGCGAGGACGCGCTGCACGCCGCCACCGGCCGTGGCTGGTGGGTGGGCCGGCCGGTGGAACTGCCCGGCTCGCGCCCGCTGCGCTTCGACGGCGGGCCCTCGCTGGGCACGCGGCTGGTGCAGTGGCCGCGCGAGCAGGTCGTCAAATGCCTGGTGCTGTATCACCCCGACGACGCGGTCGACCTGCGGCTGCAGCAGGAATCCCGCCTGCAGGAGGTGTGGGCCGCGACGCGCGATTCCGGCCACGAGCTGCTGCTCGAAGTCATCCCGCCCCGCGACGGTTCCGATGCGGCGCAGGCCGACGTCGCCGTCCTGCGCGCCGTGCAGCGCCTCTACACGATCGGCCTGAAGCCCGAATGGTGGAAGCTCGCGCCGATGCAGGCGGCCGGCTGGACCGCGCTCGCGGCACTGGTGGCCGCGCGCGATCCGCATTGCCGCGGCGCCGTCATCCTGGGCCTCAACCAGCCGCTGGACGAACTCGCCCGGGGCTTCGCGGCCGCCACGCATCCGCTCGTCAAGGGTTTCATGGTCGGCCGCTCGCTGTGGGCCGCCCCGGCGCGCGACTGGCTGCGCGGGGGACTCGACGACGACGCTTTCGTGGCCGCCGTCGCCGCGAACTTCGAGACGCTGGTGGACGCGTGGCGCGCCTCGCGGCCGTCGTCATCGCCGGCCTGTCCTCCCGTTCACGACACCGCGCAGCCCGTGCCGCGCCCGGCCTGAAAGCCCAGCCGATGAAGACGATCCGACTCACCCTGGCGCAGGCCCTCGTGCGCCACCTCGCGGCGCTGCGCGTCGAGCTCGACGACGGCCGCGTCGTGCCCTACTGCGGCGGCGTGTTCGCCATCTTCGGCCACGGCAACGTCGCCGGGCTGGGCGAGGCGCTGCACGCGTCGCGCGCGAGCCTGCCCACCTGGCGCGCCCACAACGAGCAGGCGATGGCCCACGCGGCGATCGGCTATGCGAAGGCCAACATGCGCCGCCGCGTGATGGCGGTGACCACCAGCATCGGCCCCGGCGCCACCAACCTCGTGACCGCCGCGGCGCTGGCGCACGTCAACCGGTTGCCGGTGCTGCTGCTGCCCGGCGACGTCTTCGTGTCGCGCGCGCCCGATCCGGTGCTGCAGCAGCTCGAGGACTTCCACCACGGCGACCTCAGCGCCAACGACAGCCTGCGTCCGGTCACGCGCTTCTTCGACCGCATCGTGCGGCCCGAGCAGATCCTGACCGCGCTGCCCAACGCCGTCCGCGTGATGACCGACCCGGCGCTGTGCGGCCCGGTGTGCCTGGCCCTGCCGCAGGACGTGCAGGCCGAGGCCTTCGACTGCCCCGAGAGCTTTCTCGCGCCGGCGACGCTGCGCCTGCGCCGCCCGGCGCCCGACGCCGCCGAGCTCGCACGCGCGGTCGCGGCGTTGCGCGGCGCACGGCGACCGCTGATCGTGGCCGGAGGCGGCGTACTCTACAGCGAGGCTGCGGGCGCGCTCGCTGACTTCGCGCGCACGCACGGCGTGCCCGTCGCGGAGACGCAGGCCGGCAAGGGCAGCCTGGCGTGGAACGATCCGCTCAACCTGGGTGCGATCGGCGTCACCGGCGCGCCGGCGGCCAACGGCTGCGCGCGCGAGGCGGACCTCGTCCTGGCGATCGGCACCCGGCTGCAGGACTTCACCACCGGTTCGCACACGCTGTTCGCGCAGGCACGGCTGCTGAGCCTGAACGTACAGCCGTTGGACGCGTACAAGTGGCACGGCGAGGCGCTCGTCTGCGACGCGCGCACGGGCCTGGCCGAGCTCTCCGCAGCGGCACGCGACTGGCGCGCAGATGCGGGCTGGACGGCGCTGGCGCAGCGCGGCGCCGCGGCGTGGAACGAGCGCGTCACGGCGCTGACGACAGCGCCGGCCGCGGACGTCCTGCCCTACGACGCCGACGTGATCGGCGCCGTGCGCGACTCGGCCCCGGACTCGCCCGCAGACGACATCGTCGTGTGCGCCGCGGGCACGCTGCCGGCCGAGCTGCACAAGCTGTGGCGCGTGTCGGCGCCGGGCAACTACCACGTCGAGTACGGCTACTCGTGCATGGGCTACGAGATCGCCGGCGCGCTCGGCGCCAAGATCGCGCGGCCGGAGCGCGAGGTCATCGTGCTCGTCGGCGACGGCTCGTACCTGATGCTCAATTCCGAGATCGCGACCTCGGTGATGCTGGGGCGCAAGCTGATCGTCGTGGTGCTCGACAACCGCGGCTACGGCTGCATCCAGCGCCTGCAGGCCGCCTGCGGCGGGGCGAGCTTCAACAACCTGCTGGACGACTGCGTGGCCGAGGGCGGCGCCGAGGTGCGCATCGACTTCGCCGCCCACGCCGCCGCGCTCGGCGCCGACAGCGTGCACGTGAGCGACGTCGCGGCGCTGCGCGCGGCCATGGTGCGCGCCCGCGCCGCCACGAAGACGCAGGTGATCGTCATCGACACCACGCACGCCCGCACCACCGAGGACGGCGGTTGCTGGTGGGAGGTCGCCGTGCCGCAGGCCTCCGAACGTCCGTCCGTCGATGCCGCCGCCGCGGCCGCGCGCGAGGCCAAGCGCGCGCAACGTCCTTGACATCCCGCCACCCTGGAAGACGATTCATGACCTGGAACATCCGCATCGGCATCAACCCGATCTCCTGGAGCAACGACGACCTGCCCGAGCTCGGCGGCGACACGCCGCTCGAGACCGCGCTGCGCGAGGGCGCCGAGATCGGCTACGAAGGCTTCGAGCTGGGCAACAAGTTCCCCAGGGAGCCGGCCGCGCTGAAGGCCAAGCTGGCCGAGTACGGCGTCGCCTGCGTCAGCGGCTGGTACTCCGGCCGGCTCGCCGAAGGCACGCTGGACGACGAGGTCGAGGCCTGCCGCGCGCACATGGCCAAGCTGCAGTTCAACGGCTGCAAGGTGGTGGTCTATGGCGAGGTGGCCGGCTCGATCCAGGGTCGCATCGACACCCCGCTCGCCAAGCGTCCGCGCTTCGCCGACGACGCCGCCTGGACGGCGTACGCGCGGCGCCTCGACGCCTTTGGCGCGCACCTGAAGGCGACCTACGGCCTCACGCTGGCCTACCACCACCACATGGGCGCGTACGTCGAATCGCCGGAAGACATCGACCGCCTGATGGCGCTCACCGGCCCCGACGTGGGCCTGCTGTTCGACACCGGCCATGCGTACTACGGCGGCGCGACCGACGTCGCCGCCGTGCTGCGCCGCCACCTCCGGCGCGTGGTCCACGTGCATTGCAAGGACGTGCGCGACCAGGTCGTGCGCAGCGCGCGCAACGACGGCTGGAGCTTTCTCACCGGCGTGATCAACGGCACCTTCACCGTCCCGGGCGACGGCGTGATCGATTTCGACGCCGTGCTCAAGCTGCTGCACGGCGCCGGCTACGAGGGCTGGCTGGTCGTCGAGGCCGAGCAGGATCCCGCCGTCGCGCCCAGCTACGCCTACGCGAAGAAGGGCTACGAGACGCTGCGGCGCATCGTCGACGTCATTGCCGGAAAGTACCGGTGATGACAAGCAAGCTGTTGCTGAAGGCGCGCCGCGAGGGGCGCGAGATCGTCTCGGTCACGCCGGAACAGGCGGGTTGGAAGCACGTCGGCTTCCGCGCACTGCGCCTGGGCGCGGGTGATGTCGAGTCGCTGGCGACGGGCGAACGCGAGCTGTGCGTGGTGGTCCTGAGCGGCACGGTCAATGTCGATGTCCAGGGCGCGATCCATGTCGGGCTCGGCACGCGCACGAGCGTCTTCGACGACGCCGCGCCGGCGGCCCTCTACGTTCCGGCGGGCCGTGACGTGAAGATCATGGCGACGGACGCTGCCGAGGTGGCGCTGTGCAGTGCGCCGACTGACGACGCGAATCGCGAGGTGCGGCGCATCGACCCCGCCAGCATGCGACGCAGCGTGCGCGGCCGCGGCACCAACACGCGCTACATCTGCGACATCCTGCCGCACGACGACCCGACCGCGGCACACCTGCTCGTGGTGGAGGTGCGCACGCCCGCCAGCCATTCGTCCAGCTATCCGCCCCACAAGCACGACATCGAGTCGCCGCCGTCGGAGACGCAGCTCGAGGAAACCTACTACCACCGCGTCAATCCGCCGCAAGGCTTCGCCTTCCAGCGTGTCTACACCGACGACCGTAGCCTCGACGAAGCGTGCGCGGTCGAGGATCACGACCTGGTGATGGTGCCCCGCGGCTACCACCCCGTGGTGGCTCCGCACGGCTACGAGCTCTACTACTTGAACGTGATGGCGGGGCCCCGGCGGCTGTGGGTGTTTCGCAATGATCCCGCGCACGAGTGGATGCTGGCGCCGCCAACACCGGAAGTATCGCGGGACTTGTGAGGTGCGTTGGCGCACCGACAGCGGTGTCGCCTATTCCAAGCTCACCGCGCCACTCGAACTCGACGTCATGCGTGCCGTCCGGACGTTGACCTTATCGAAGCACGCCGTCCAACCTGGTCGAATCCGGCTATCAAACAGCGTACCCGAGAGCGGACGGTACCGAGTGTCTGGATTTGCGCCGAAAGCGGCGCATCGCATTGCGCCCCGACGACCCGGACATTGCAGCATCAACCCAGGTACCGCTTCTCCAGATGCGCCTTGAAGTGCGCCGGATTCAGCGTCTCCCCCGACGCCCGCACCGCCAGCTCGTCGGTCGTCCACCGGCTCCCCTGCACCCAGATGTTCTCGCGCAGCCAGTCGAACACCGGCGCCAGGTTGCCCGCGCCGATCTGCGCGTCGAGATCGGGCATCTGGCGGCGCATCGTCGCGAACCATTGCGCGGCGTACATCGCGCCCAGCGAGTAGCACGCGAAGTAGCCGAACAGGCCCTCGGGCCAGTGGACGTCCTGCATCGGGCCGTCGCGGTAGTTGCCACGGGTGTCGACGCCCAGCAGGGACATCATGTGCTCGTCCCACAGCGCGGGGATGTCCTCGACCTCGTAGTGGCCCTCGATCAGGCCGCGCTCGATCTCGAAGCGCATGATGACGTGGGCCGGGTAGGTGACCTCGTCGGCGTCGACGCGGATGAAGCCGGGCTGCACGCGCGTGAGCAGGCGCTGCAGGTTGGGCGTCTCCAGCGCGGGCTGGGTGCCGAAGGCGTCGCGGATCAGCGGGGCGATGTGGGCGACGAAGCCGGGGTGGCAGCCGACCTGCATCTCGAACGACAGGCTCTGGCTCTCGTGGATGGCCATGGAACGCGCCTCGGCCACGGGCTGGCCGAGCAGCTCGCGCGGCAGGTTCTGCTCGTAGCGGCCGTGGCCCGTCTCGTGGATGGTGCCCATCAGGCTCTGCAGGAACTCGTCGTCGCGGAAGCGCGTGGTCAGGCGCACGTCCTCGGGCACGCCGCCGGAGAACGGGTGCGAGCTGACGTCGAGGCGGCCGCCGTCGAAGTCGAACTGCAGCTCGCGCATCACGCGCTCGCATAGCGCGCGCTGCGCGGCGCGGTCGAACGGGCCGGCGGGGGTCAGCGTCTTCTCGCCGGCCTGCTTGTGCGTGATCCGCGCGATCAGGCCCGGCAGCCACTGGCGCACCTCGCCGAAGATGCGGTCGATGGCCGCGCCGCGCATGCCGGGCTCGTAGCGGTCGATCATCGCGTCGTAGGGTGACAGGCCGCTCTTGTCGGCGAGGTGGCGCGCCTCCTCGCGGCCGACCTCCAGCACGCTCTCGAGGTTGGCGGCGAAGCCGGCCCAGTCGTTGGCCTTGCGCTGTTCGCGCCAGGCGTATTCGCAGCGCGAGGTGGCCAGCGCGCGGCGCTCCACCAGTTCGGCGGGCAGCGCGTTGGCGCGGAACCAGTCGCGCTCGATCTCGCGCAGGTTGGCGCGCTGGCCGTCGCTCAGCGCCTCTTCCTTCGCGCGCGCCAGGTGGTCGCGCAGCACGGGATCGGTGCGCATCGCGTGCGTCAGCTTGGCGATCTCGGCCAGCGCCTGGCCGCGCGCCGTGTTGCCCTTGGGCGGCATGTTGGCGGCCTGGTCCCAGCTGGCCATGCTCTGCAGGTGGCCCAGGCGGTACAGGCGCAGCCAGTTGGCGGCGAGGGCGTCGTACGAGGGGGTGGCGGTCGTTGTCATTGTGGCTCCCTGGGGCCGGTGTCCCGGCGTTTCAAGCGCGGCCCGATGGCCGTCCTGCACATTTTCGTCGCGGCAACCATGGTCGCCGCTCCACATTTGCCCGGTATCCCTCTTGCGGGCGATGCCGGCGGCGCTCAGAAGCCGTGCAGCGCCAGCCAGGGTTTCAGGTGCGGCCACAGCCACACCAGCGCGGTCGTGTAGACGAGGTAGCGCAGGAACTTGCCGATCGCCATGTAGCCGACGCAGGGCCAGAACGGCAGCCGCAGCCAGCCCGCGACGGCGCACAGGGGATCGCCGACCACCGGCAGCCAGCTGAGCAGGCAGGCGGGGGCGCCGTAGCGGTCGACGAGCGCCCGCGCCCGCCGGCTCGCCGGCCCGGGCGGCTTCCTGTGCGCGATGCCTTCGTAGGCGCGCTCGGCGCCGTAGCCGGTGGCCCAGCTGATCGCGCCGCCGATGGTGTTGCCGACGGTGGCGACGAGGATCGCCCACCAGATCAGCGCCGGATTCAGCAGCACCAGCCCGGCGAGCGCGGGCTCCGAGCCCAGCGGCAGCAAGGTGGCCGACACCAGCGACACGACGAACAGCGTTAGCAGGCCGTACTGGGGCAGCGAGAGCCAGGCGATGACGCCGGCGAACCATTGATCCATGCGCCCGATTGTGCGCGAGCGAGGCCGTCAGCCCGCTGAATCGTGCGGATTCGCACGATTCAGCGGCGTCCGCGCGACGCGCACGACAGGCGCCGTCCGGCTATACTTCTGCCTCGTTTTTCAGCACCTCGCCCGCCCCGGAGCCGGCTCGACAGCAGGTGCGCCGCCCACCCCCTCCCCCGGACCCACCCCATGCACATTGGCGCGATCGAGCTGCCGAATGCCCTGTTCGTCGCCCCCATGGCCGGGGTGACGGACCGGCCGTTCCGCATGCTGTGCAAGCGGCTGGGGGCCGGCTACGCGGTCAGCGAGATGGTGACCTCGCGCAAGGACCTGTGGCACACGCTCAAGACCTCGCGCCGCGCCAACCACGACGGCGAGACGGCGCCGATCTCGGTGCAGATCGCCGGCACCGACGCCGCGATGATGGCCGACGCCGCGCGCTACAACATCGACCGCGGCGCCCGGATCATCGACATCAACATGGGCTGCCCGGCCAAGAAGGTCTGCAACAAGTGGGCCGGCTCGGCGCTGATGCAGGACGAGCCGCTGGCGCTCGAGATCGTCGAGGCCGTCGTCGCCGCCTGCGCGCCCGCGAACGTGCCCGTGACGCTGAAGATGCGCACCGGCTGGTGCGACGCCGAGCGCAACGCCGTGCGCATCGCGCGCGCGGCCGAGAGCGCGGGCGTGGCCATGGTCACCGTGCACGGCCGCACCCGCGAGCAGGGCTACAAGGGCTGCGCCGAGTACGACACCATCGCCGCCGTCAAGGCCGCGCTGCGCATCCCCGTCGTGGCCAACGGCGACATCGATTCGCCGCACAAGGCGCGCGAGGTGCTGCGCGCCACCGGCGCCGACGCGCTGATGATCGGCCGCGCGGCGCAGGGCCGGCCGTGGATCTTCCGCGAGGTCGGCCACTTCCTGGCCACGGGCGAGCTGCTCGCCCCGCCGGCCACGCGCGACGTCGCGCGCTGGCTCACCGAACATCTCCACGACCACTACGGCCTCTATGGCGAGGACCTGGGCGTGCGCACGGCCCGCAAGCACATCGGCTGGGCCGTCCACGCGCTGCCCGGGGGGCCGGAGTTCCGCGCGGTGATGAACACGCACGCCGACTGCAAGACGCAGATGGCCGGCGTGATCGACTACTTCGACCAGCTGGCCGACCGCCATACCCTGTGGCCGGCCGCCAACGAAGACCTGCTTCGACAAGAGGCTTGAGAACCACAACGAGCATGAGCAAGAAACAGATCGAAGCCTGCGTCCGCGAGACGCTGGAACAGTATTTCAAGGACCTGCACGGCGTCGAGCCGCATTCGATGCACGACATGTTCATGAACACCGTCGAGAAGCCGCTGCTGGACGTCGTGCTGCGCCACGCCGACGGCAACCAGAGCAAGGCCGCCGAGTGGCTGGGCATCAACCGCAACACCTTGCGGCGCAAGCTGCTCGAGCACAAGCTCGTCGACCACTGATCCCGCGTCCGTCCGCCGCGAGCCGCCCTGAAATTCCCATCCTGACCCGCACCGCACCATGTCCCTCACCGCCCTGCTCTCCGTATCCGACAAGACCGGCATCGTCGACTTCGCCCGCGCCCTGCACGACAGCGGCGTGAAGCTGCTGTCCACCGGCGGCACGGCCAAGCTGCTGGCCGAGAGCGGCCTGCCGGTGACCGAGGTCTCGGAGATCACCGGCTTTCCCGAGATGCTCGACGGCCGCGTGAAGACGCTGCACCCGCGCGTGCACGGTGGCCTGCTGGCGCGCCGCGACGTGCCCGAGCACATGGCCGCGCTCGAGGAACACGGCATCGGCACCATCGACCTGCTGATCATCAACCTGTACCCGTTCGCCAAGGCCACCGCCAACCCGAACTGCACGCTGGAGGACGCGATCGAGAACATCGACATCGGCGGCCCCGCGATGCTGCGCGCCGCGGCCAAGAACTGGCAGGACGTCGCCGTCGTGATCGACCCGACGGACTACCCGCAGGTGCTGTCCGAGCTCAAGGGCCCGGGCCTGCAGAGGAAGACCAAGTTCGCGCTCGCCAAGAAGGTGTTCGCGCACACGGCCGCCTACGACGGCATGATCACCAACTACCTCACCGCGCTCGCCGACGACGCCGAGCTGCACGGCGAGGCGGTGCCCGCGCGCGGCGACTACCCGGCCACGTTCACGCTGCAGCTGACCAAGGTGCAGGACATGCGCTACGGCGAGAACCCGCACCAGAGCGCCGCGTTCTACCGCGACGCCCAGCCCGCGCCCGGCACGCTCGCGAGCTGGAAGCAGCTGCAGGGCAAGGAGCTGTCGTTCAACAACATCGCCGACTCCGACGCGGCGTGGGAATGCGTCAAGACCTTCGACGTGCCCGCCTGCGTGATCGTCAAGCACGCCAACCCGTGCGGCGTGGCGATCGGCACGAACGTCGGCGAGGCCTACGCCAAGGCGTTCAAGACCGACCCGACGTCGGCCTTCGGCGGCATCATCGCCTTCAACCGCCCGCTCGACGCCGCCGCGGCCGAGGCCGTCGTGCGCCAGTTCGTCGAGGTCGTGATCGCGCCGGCCGTGACGCCGGAAGCGCGCGCCGTCTTCGCCGCCAAGCAGAACGTGCGCGTGCTGGAGGTGCCGCTGCCGGAAGGCTCCAAGGCGATGAACGCGCTCGACTTCAAGCGCGTGGGCGGCGGCGTGCTGCTGCAGTCCACCGATGCGCGCAACGTCGCGCCGTCGGAGCTGAAGGTCGTGACCAAGGTGCAGCCGACCGCCGAGCAGCTGGTCGACCTGATGTTCGCGTGGAAGGTCGCCAAGTTCGTCAAGAGCAACGCCATCGTGTTCTGCGCGGGCGGCATGACGATGGGCGTGGGCGCCGGCCAGATGAGCCGCATCGACTCGGCGCGCATCGCCAGCATCAAGGCGGAGAACGCCGGCCTCACGCTCGAGGGCACGGCCGTCGCCAGCGATGCCTTCTTCCCGTTCCGCGACGGCCTGGACGTGGTCTGCGACGCCGGCGCCACCTGCGTCATCCAGCCGGGCGGCTCGATGCGCGACGAGGAAGTGATCAACGCGGCCGACGAGCGCGGCATCGCGATGGTGCTGACCGGCACGCGCCACTTCCGCCACTGAACCGGACGCGCGCGGCGCAGCCGGCGGTCAGCTCGCGCGCGCCGGCTCGTGCAGGCGCGCGGGCCCGGCCGCGCGTCGCGCGGCGGCCGGAGCGAGTCCGAACAGCGGCCGCATCCAGCCGACGCGCCGCACGATCTCGAAGCTCGCGAAGCAGATCGCGACCGTCGCGGCGATCAGCAGCGGGCCCTCGACGAGCGGGCGCAAGCCCAGCGGCTTCATGAAGTGCGCCAGCAGCACGATCGCGGTCTGGTGCACGATGTAGAACGGGAAGATCGCCTCGGTCAGGTAGCGCCGCGCGCGCGAGTCGGCCGGGTTCCACTGGCGCGCGAAGCCGAGCGCCGCGACGATCGCGCACCATGTGTCGAGCGCATACGCGACGCGGTGCAGTGCGCGCAGCCAGTCCATCGACTCGAACAGTTCGTAGTGCGCATAGCCGGTCTGCACCGCGGCGTAGCCCGCGAGCGCCAGCCCGAGCGCGATCCAGCGCTGGCGCCGGATCTCCTCCCAGACGCCCGCCTCGCGCGCCAACAGCACGCCCAGCGCGAACACGCTGAAGTACTCGGCGTGCAGGTACCAGTCGTCGACCAGCGCATGCGTGTCGGGAAAGCGCGCGACGAGCAGGACGCGGATCGCCCCGAGCCAGGCTACCGGCAGCGCGATCAGCCACGGCCCGCGCAGGGCGCGCGCGAGCGCGGCGCTCCAGCGAGCCATGCGCGCCTGCGGCACGACGAGCCACGCGAGCGCCGCCAGCATCGTGTAGACCCAGAGATAGGCGACGAACCAGAGGTGGTTCCAGGTCGGGATGCGCAGGCAGCCGTCGCGGCAGAAGCCGCCATACCCCTCGGCGTACAGGCGCATGAAGTGCGCATACCCGCCGTGGTAGCCGATGGCCTCGGTCACCTCGGCCCAGGACTGCGGCGGCACGATCACCCACAGCCCCAGCGCCAGCGGGATCAGCAGCCGCTGCGTGCGCGAGCGCACGAAGCCCGTCGCCGACTTCGCGTGCAGGAAGGCCGTCGCGCAGCCGGAGACGAAGAACAGCAGGCTCAGCCGCCACGGCGAGCTGAGCACCATCAGCGGCTCGATCGCGTGGGAGGCGAACGGCGACTTCACGTGCCAGCCCCAGGTCACGTAGTACATGCCCACGTGGAAGAAGATCAGCACCCCGAAGGCGAGGATGCGGACCCAGTCGAGGTCGATGCGGCGGTCGGAGGAGGCCATGGCGCGCGGTCCGGAGTGGAGGATGCCCGCATCGTCGCGGCGCCGCGCCGGCGGCGCGAGCGCTTTGGGGCGAGCCGCACCTCGCCCGGGGCGAGCGGCGCGCTCAGCGACCCGACAGCGCCGCCAGCCACTCGTCGCGATAGCGCCGCGACAAGCGGATGCAGCGCCCCGACGCGAGCCGCAGCTGCGCGTCGCCGCTGCCCAGCGGCTCGAGCGCCGCGACCCGGGACGGCTGCACGGCGCACGAGCGGTGCACGCGCACGAAGCGGCCCGCGGCGGGATGCGCGAGGAAGGCCGCCAAGGTGGTGCGGTCGAGCCAGGTCGACGTGGCGGAACGCAGCTCGATGTAGTTGTCGGCCGCGCTGACGCATTCGATCTCGGCCAGCGGCACGCGCCGCACCTCGCCGCGATCGGTCACCAGCCAGTGGTCGGCCACCGGCTGCAGCGCATGCAGCGCCGTCGCCAGGCGCTGGCGCTGCTGCGCGCGCTCGGGCGGCGCGAGCCGCTCGCGCAGGCGCGCGACGCAGGCGGCCAGGCGCTCGCGCGTGAATGGCTTGAGCAGGTAATCGACGGCGTTGAGCTCGAAGGCCTGCACGGCGTGCTCGTCGAACGCGGTGGTGAACGCCACCAGCACGTGCGGCGGCAGCGCGGCGGCGACCTCCAGGCCGCTGCGGCCGGGCATCTGGATGTCCAGCAGCACGGCGTCGACGGCCTCGGGATGCGCGGCCACGAACGCCAGCGCCGCGTCGCCGTCGGCCGCCTCGCCCGCGACGCGCAGCTTGGCGTCGTCGGCCAGGAAGCGGCGCAGCTTGGCCAGCGCCGGCGCCTCGTCGTCGACCAGCAGCAGGTTCATGCCGCGGCCTCCGCGCGCGCGGGCAGCGTGACGCGCACCCGCGTGCGCTCGCCCTCGCGCGCGAGCGTGACGCCGGCGGCGTCGCCGTGCAGCGTCGCCAGCCGGGCGCGCAGGTTCGCCAGCCCGGTGCCGCCGCCGTGCTCGGCGACCGGGGCGTCGCCGGTGTCGAGGATGTCGATCTGCAGGCGGCCGTCGACGACCGCGGCGGCGACCTCCACGTCCACGCCCGCCGCGCTGCGCGCCACGCCGTGCTTGACGGCGTTCTCCACCGGCGCCATCAGCAGCAGCGTCGGCACGACGCAGCGCGCGGCCGCGTCCGAGACAGCGATGCGCGTGCGCAACCGCTCGCCGAAGCGCTGGCGCATGATCGACAGGAACGGCTCGACCCAGCGCATCTCCACCGCGAGACTGTGCTCGGCGACGTTGGCGGCGCTCATCGACTGGCGCAGCAGGTCGGCCAGTTCCGCAAGGATGCGGTCGGCGCGCTCCACGTCCTCGTGCATCACCGACGAGACCAGGTTGAGCGTGTTGAACAGGAAGTGCGGATGCACCTGCTCCTGCAGGCGCGCGAGCCGCGCCTCGGCCAGGTGCGCGTTCAGCCGCTCGACCTCCGCGGCCTGGCGCTGCCCGCGCACGAACGCGCGCCAGCCGAACGACAGGCTCAGCACCAGCATGTAGGTGACGACGTCCTTGGCCCCTTCGTAGCCGAGGACGGACGCGAGCTCCCCCGGGTGGTAGCCGACCCGCGCCAGCCGGTAGACGGCGAAGCGCGAGCCGAACATGAGCGCGGAGTGCACCAGCGAGTACGCGACGACGCCGGCCAGGTGTCCCGCGACCGCGATCGCGCGGCCGCGTCCCGGCGCGAGCAGCCACTCGTTCCAGCGGTAGATCGCCACGGCGAGCAGGCCGGCCGAGAGCGCGCCCGACATCTCCCACAGGAACGGCTCCCACGGATGCGGGCCGCCGTCCTGCATGTAGCGCTGCCACTGGGCCAGCGAGAAGAACAGGCCGATGCCCGTCCAGAAGGCGGCGTAGGCGAGCCAGGGACGCAGGCGCGTGACGGAAGTCATGGCCGCATTGTGACGACGGAATCGCCGCGCGCCGTCCCACTACACTGCCGGGCATGAACAAAGCCGACGCATTGGGCTTCGTGCTGGCGGCCGTCGCGCGGCTCATCACCGGCGCGCAAGGCCACTGGAAGGGCGTCCCGCCGAAGGCGGAGCAGCGCATCTACTTCGCGAACCACCAGAGCCATCTCGACTGGGTGCTGATCTGGGCCACGCTGCCCGCCGACCTGCGCGCGCAGACGCGCCCCATCGCCGCCTCCGACTACTGGACGACGACCCCGCTCAAGCACTGGCTCACGCGCGAGGTGTTCCGCGCGGTCTACGTCGACCGCGAGCGCAAGGAGGGCGGGCCCGATCCGCTGGAGCCGCTGGTCGCCGCGCTCGAGCAGGGCGACTCGCTGGTGATCTTTCCCGAGGGCACGCGCAGCAACAAGGGCCTGCCGCAGGACTTCAAGAGCGGCCTGTTCCGGCTTGCGCAGCAGTTCCCTCAGGTGCAGCTGATCCCGTGCTGGATCGACAACGTGCAGCGCGTCATGCCCAAGGGCGAGGTCGTGCCGGTGCCCATCCTATGCACCGTCACCTTCGGCGCGCCGTGCAACCTGCAGGCCGAGGAGCCCAAGGCCGACTTCCTCAGGCGCGCGCGCGACGCGGTCATCGCGCTGAAGCCGGGAGGCGCGGCATGAAGTTCCTGCTGTCGCTCACGGCGTCGCAGCAGGTCGGCCTGCTGTTCCTGATCCTGTTTGGCGGGCTGCTGCTGGTGTCGGCCGGCGCGGTGTTCCTCGCGATGCGCGAGAAGTCGCCGCAGGACGACCACGGCCTGACCCGCTTCGCCGCCAACCTGCGCGCACTGTGGATCGGCGCCGTCGTGTTCTGGCTCGCGTGGGTGTCGGGCGCGGCGGGCGCGACGATCCTGTTCGCGGCGGTCTCGTTCCTCGCGCTGCGCGAGTTCGTCACGCTGATGCAGACGCGGCGCGCCGACCACCGCAGCCTGATGCTGGCGTTCTTCGTCGTGCTGCCGGTGCAGTACGTGCTGGCGGGCAGCCGCAGCTTCGACCTGTTCACCGTGTTCATCCCGGTCTACGTGTTCCTCGCGATCCCGGTGCTGAGCGCGCTGGGCGGCGACCCGCTGCGCTTCCTCGAGCGCAACGCGAAGATCCAGTGGGGCGTGATGGTGTGCGTGTTCGGGCTGTCGCACGCGCCGGCGCTGCTGCTGCTGGACTTCCCGCACACGCACGACCGCGGGCCGTTCCTGGTGTTCTTCCTGGTCATCGTGACGCTGACCGCGCAGATGCTGGAGACCTTCGTCAGCACGCACCTGCGCGGCCGCCCGGTGGCGCGCCAGATCGACCGCACCTTCGGCTGGCAGTCGTGGGCGATCGCCTGCCTGGGCGCAGCGCTCGTCGGCGGCCTGCTGTTCTGGATCACGCCGTTCAAGCTGCCGCAGGCGATGGTGATGGCGCTGATCGCCGGCGCGGCCGGCACGCTCGGCGAGTTCGTGATGACGGCGCTCAAGCGCGACGCCGGCGTCAACTACTGGGGCAACACCGGCCAGGTCACCGGCGCGGTGGGGCTGCTGGACCGCGTCGCGCCGCTGTGCTTCGCGGCGCCGGTGTTCTTCCATTCGGTGCGCTGGTACTTCCAGCTCAAGTCATGACCCGCATCCTCGGCATCGACCCCGGCCTGCAGACCACCGGCTTCGGCGTGATCGAGGCCGCGGGCGCGAAGCTGCACTACGTGGCCAGCGGCACGATCAGCACGGCCAAGCTGGCCAAGGGCGACCTGCCGGCGCGCATCAAGGTGATCTTCGAGGGCGTGCGCGAGGTCGCGCAGCGCTACGCGCCGGAGCAGGCGGCCATGGAGATCGTGTTCGTCAACGTCAACCCGCAGAGCACGCTGCTGCTGGGCCAGGCGCGCGGCGCGGCGCTGGCGGCGCTGGTGTCGGCGGGGCTGCCGGTGTCCGAGTACACCGCCACCCAGATGAAGAAGGGCGTGGTCGGCCACGGCCAGGCCAAGAAGGAGCAGATCCAGCAGATGGTCGCCCGCCTGCTGGCCCTGCCCGGCCTGCCGGGCAAGGACGCCTCGGATGCGCTCGGCCTGGCGATCACGCACGCCCACGCGGGCACCACGATGGCCGCGCTCGCGTCCGGCACCACGCTCGCGCGCCGCCAGCATGCCCAATACCGCGGCGGTCGTACATACTGACGGCCGTATCGCCAATTCCCTCCGACTCCATGGCCGACGCAACCCCTTATTTCGGAATCGCCCCCTTCGTGCTGGGCATGACCCGCGAACTCGCGCGCGCCGCCGCCGGCAAGCCCGACTCGGTCGAGACCACGCGCGACGACGAGGGCGCGTCGGTCGAGACCTGGTTCTACGACGGCGGCGAGATCGAGCTGGAGTTCGACCCCGCGCCCGACGCCAAGCTCGAGTCCATCACCGCCTGGTCGGACCGGACCACCGTCAACGGCGTGGCCATCATCGGCTGCGACGTCGGCGACCTGCAGCGCCTGGCCCGGGAGGCGGACATCCACGACCTCGAGCTCACCGACGACTTCGCCGACTCCGGCCAGTGCTGGCAGAGCGAGCAGCACGGGCTGATGTTCTGGGCCGCCAAGGGCAAGGTCGTCAACCTCACCATCTTCCCGCGCTTCGACGACAGCGGCGAGGAGCCGCAGTGGCCGGAGTGAGCGTCAGCCCCCTGCTGTAGAGTCGCCGCCGTGTCGCATCCCGCCGCCCGCACCGATCTGGCCTGCCGCAACTGCGGCGCCCAGGCGCCGCTGAAGTTCTGCCCCGAGTGCGGGCAGGAGACGACGCTGCATCCGCCCACGCTGGGCGAGTTCCTGCACGAGTTCGTCGGGCACTATGTGGCGCTCGAAGGCACGCTGTGGCGGACGCTGGCCCTGCTGCTGCGCCATCCCGGGCGACTGACGCGCGAGTATCTCGACGGCCGGCGTCGGCGCTACGTGCTGCCGCTGCGGCTGTACCTGACGGCCAGTTTCGTGTTCTTCCTGGTGCTCAAGCTCGTGGCGGCCAGCGTGCATGCCGAGATGGACGTGAAGGTCGACGGCCGCAAGGTGCCCGTCGCCGAGTACGAGGCGCAGATCGCATCGAGCGCCGCGAAGCCGTCGTCCGCAGCAGCCTCGGGCGGAGCCCGGCCGAAGTTCGAGCAGATGCAGCTCGGCGTCTGCGGCGGCGCGGGCCAGCGCGCCTGCGGCCGTGTGGAGGCAGTGTTCAACGAATCGCTCAAGCGGCTGCAGGAACATCCGCAGGAGGAGATGGAACACACGCGCGACCATCTGCTGCACTGGGCGCCGTACGCGATCTTCATCCTGCTGCCAGCCTTCGCGGGCATCATGATGCTGGCCTACCGCAGCCGCCGCATGACCTATGGCGAGCACTTCGTGTTCAGCCTGCACCTGCACGCTTTCTGGTTCCTTGCCGGGCTGGTGCTGATGGCCCTGCCGGGGGCCGTCTCCGATCTGGCTCAGCTCGCCGTGATGATCTACGGCGTGTGGGCCATGCGCGAAACCTACGGCGGCCGCTGGTGGCCGACCGTTCTGCGGGCGCTGCTTGTCGCCGCGCTCTACGGCATCGTGCTGATCGCCGCGATCATCGTGCTGGGCATCGCGGTGGTGGCGATCGGCTGAACGCCCGCGACGGCTCGACCGACGCGGTCCGGCTTCAGGACGCCGGCCGGCCCGGTTCGACCCAGCCGCCGCCCAGCGCGCGGTAGACGGCGATGCGGTTCTGCAGCAGCGCCAGCCTGGCCTGCACCAGCGCCTGCTGCGACGCGAACAGCGAGCGCTGCGCGTCGAGCTGGTCCAGCGAGCTGGCCACGCCGTTGGTGAACAGCAGGCTGGACAGCTTGAAGCGCGCGGCCTCGGCGTCGGCCTGCGCCTGCTGCGCGGCGAGCTGGTCGACCAGCGTCGCGCGGCCGGCCAGGGCGTCGGCGACGTCGCGGAACGCGCTCTGCACCGCCTTCTCGTACTGCGCGGTCGCGATGTCGCGCTGCGCCTCGCTCACGCGCAGGTTGTTGCGCGTGCGGCCGGCGTCGAAGACGGGCAGCGTCACCTGCGGGATGAAGCTCCACGCCTGGTGCTCGAACAGGTGGCTCAGCGAACCGCTGGCCGTGCCGTAGCTGCCGGTCAGCGTGATCGCCGGGAAGAAGGCTGCGCGCGCCGCGCCGATGTCGGCGTTGGCGGCGATCAGCTGCTGCTCGGCCTGGCGCACGTCGGGGCGGTTCAGCAGCACGTCGGACGGCAGGCCGGCGGGCACGTCGGGCAGGGCCATGTCGTCCCAGGCCGGGGCCGCGGGCAGGTTCGCCGGCAGCGGGCCGCCGACCAGCAGCTCGAGCGCGTTCTGGTCCAGCGCGCGCTGGCGCTGGGCGGCCACGAAGGCGATGCGCGCCGTCTCCACCAGCGACTTGTTGGTCTGCAGGTCGATGCTGGAGGCGACGCCGTTGTCCAGGCGCAGCTGGATCAGCGCGAGCGTGTCGGCGCGCGTCTTGAGCGTCTGCTGCGCGACGTCCAGCAGCGCCTGGTCGCCGGCCAGCGCGTAGTAGGCGTTGGCCACCGACGCGACCAGCGAGATCTGCGCCGCCTTGCGCGCCTCCTCGGTGGCCGCCAGCTGCGCCAGCGCGGCGTCGGTCAGCGAGCGCACGCGGCCCCACAGGTCGAGCTCGTAGCCGGCCACGGCCAGGCCCACGGTGTCGACCGTCTGGATGCCGGTCTCGCGGGTGTGCGTGCCCTGCAGGTCGATCGTCGGGAATTCGCTCGACCGCGACAGGCCCACCTGGGCGCGCGCGACCTCGATGTCGAGCACCGCCACGCGCAGGTCGCGGTTGTTGGCGAGGGCGGCGGCGATCAGCTGGGCCAGGCGCGCGTCCTGGAAGAAGGACTGCCACGGCTGCGCCGCGGGCGCGACGCCGGTGGTGGCGCCCGACGCGGCGGCGACCGGGAACGCGGCGGCCACGGGCGACGCCGGGCGCTCGTAGCGCGGCGCCATGGTGTTGCAGGCGGCCAGGCAGCAGGCCAGCGCGGCGGCCGCGGTGGCGCGCAGGGGAAGGCTTGTCACGAGGGGATTCCGGATGAGGTTGTCGGCCATCGCGCTCACTCCCTGAACGAGCGCGACGAGTGCGCGAGATCGAAGTCGTGCTGCCGCTTGCTGCCCTTGAAGAACGAGCGCACCAGCACGAAGAACAGCGGCACGAACACGACGCCGATCAGCGTGGCCGTGGCCATGCCGCCCATCACGCCGGTGCCGATCGCGCGCTGGCTGGCCGAGCCGGCGCCGCGCGAGATGGCCAGCGGCAGCACGCCCAGCATGAAGGCCAGCGAGGTCATGATGATGGGACGGAAGCGCAGCCGGATCGCCTCCAGGCCGGCCTCGACGACGCTCTTGCCCTGCGCCTGCAGGTCCTTGGCGAACTCGATGATCAGCACCGCGTTCTTCGCCGACAGGCCGATGATGGTGATCAGGCCGACCTTGAAGTACACGTCGTTGGCGAAGCCGCGCGACCATGCGCCCAGCAGCGCGCCGAGCACCCCGATGGGCACCACCAGCAGCACGGACATCGGGATCGACCAGCTCTCGTACAGCGCGGCCAGGCACAGGAACACGGCCAGCAGCGAGAAGCCCAGCAGGATGGGCGCCGTCGAGCCCGAGAGCTTCTCCTCGCGCGACTGGCCCGTCCACTCGTAGCCGATGCCTGCGGGCAGTTGCGCGGCCAGCCTCTCCATCTCGGCCATCGCCTCGCCCGTGCTGTGGCCGGGCGCGGCGTCGCCGGCGATGCGCATCGCCGGATAGCCGTTGTAACGGATGCTCTGCACCGGGCCGGTGACCCAGCGCACGCTCGCGAACGACGACAGCGGCACCGGCTGCCCGCTCGTGTTGATCGCGTTCAGGCGCAGCAGGTCGTCGGGCTGCATGCGCGCCTTCTGGTCGGCCTGCACCACCACGCGCTGCAGGCGGCCGGCGTTGGGGAAGTCGTTGACGTAGCTGGAGCCGAAGCCGGTGGAGATCGCCGCGTTGACGGCGCCGAAGTCCACGCCCTGGCTCGCGGCCTTCTCGCGATCGATGCTGACCTCGAGCTGCGACGCGTCCTCCAGGCCGTCCGGGCGGATGCCCGCCAGCAGCGGGTCCTTGCCGGCCATGCCCAGCAGCAGGTTGCGCGCGGCCAGCAGCGCGTCGTGGCCCAGGCCGCCGCGGTCCTGCAGGCGGAAGCTGAAGCCCGACGCGGTGCCCAGCTCGGGGATCGGCGGCGGGCTCAGCGGGAAGATGAAGGCGTCGCGCACCTTGGACAGCGCGACGAACGCACGCCCGGCCAGCGCCTGCGCGGAGTGCTCGGCGCCATGGCGCTGGTCCCACGGCTTGAGCGGCACGAACGCCAGCGCCGCGTTCTGCCCGGAGCCCGCGAAGCTGAAGCCCAGCACGCTGACCATGTCCTGCACTTCCGGCTGCGCGAGCATGTAGCCTTCGACCTGCTTCATCACCTCGAGCGTGCGGTTGCGCGTCGCGCCCGGCGGCAGCTGCACGTTGACGATGAGGTAGCCCTGGTCCTCGCCCGGCAGGAAGGACGCCGGCAGCTTGGCGAAGAACAGCACGACGCCGCCGACGATCAGCGCGAACAGCATGATCATGACGCGCCGGCCGGTGCGGCCCAGCGCCTTGCCGACCATGCCCTCGTAGCCGTGCGCCACCTTCTCGAAGTTGCGGTTGAACAGCCCGAAGAAGCCGCCCTTGGCGTGGTGGTGCCCCGCCTCGACGGGCTTGAGCAGCATGCCGCACAGCGCGGGCGTCAGCGACAGCGCCATGAAGGCCGAGAACGCGATGGACGCCACCATCACGGTGGAGAACTGGCGGTAGATGTTGCCCACCGCGCCGCCGAAGAACGCGAGCGGCACGAACACCGAGATCAGCACCACCGTCACGCCGATGATGGCGCCCTGGATCTGGCCCATCGCCTTGCGCGTGGCCTCCAGCGGCGGCAGGCCCTCGCTGCTCATGATGCGCTCGACGTTCTCGACCACCACGATGGCGTCGTCGACCACGATGCCGATCACCAGCACCATGCCGAACATCGTCAGCACGTTGATCGAGTAGCCGAGCGCCAGCAGCACCGCGAAGGTGCCCAGCAGCGCGACCGGCACGACGATGGTCGGGATCAGCGTGTAGCGCCAGTCCTGCAGGAACACGAACATCACGACGAACACCAGCGCGACGGCCTCCAGCAGCGTCTCCACCACCTGGCTGATCGAGATCTTGATGAAGCGCGAGCTGTCGTACGGGATGCTGTATTTCACGCCCTCGGGGAAGTACTTCGACAGCTGGCCCATGCGCGTCTTGATCGCCTCGGCCGTGGCCAGCGCGTTGCCCGTGGGCGAGAGCTGCACGCCGATGCCGGTGGACGGCTGGCCGTCCAGGCGCGCCGACGTCGCGTAGGTCTGCGCGCCGAGCTCGAGGCGGGCGACGTCGCGCAGGCGCACGGACGAGCCGTCCGCGTTCGCGCGCAGCACGATCGCGCCGAACTGTTCGATGCTCGTGAGCTGGCCCTGCACGACCACCGTGGCCGTGATGCCCTGCGACTGCAGGTTCGGGATGTCGCCGACCGCGCCCGCCGACACCTGCGCGTTCTGCGCCGAGATCGCGGCGGTGACGTCGCTCATGGACAGCTTGTAGCCGACCAGCTTGGCCGGATCGACCCAGATGCGCATCGCGCGCTCGGTGCCGAACAGCTGCGCCTGGCCGACGCCGGGGATGCGCTGGATCTCGGGCAGCACGTTGCGCGACGCGTAGTCGCCGAGCGCGACCGGGTCGTAGGCCGGGTTGTCGGAGGACAGGATCGTGAACAGCAGGAAGTTCGAGCGCGCCTTGTCCACGCGCACGCCCTGCTGCGTGACCGCCGACGGCAGCCGCGGCGCCGCGCGCGACAGCCGGTTCTGCACGTCCACCTGCGCCAGGTCGGGGCTGGTGCCCGGCTCGTAGCTGACCGTGATGCTGCCGGTGCCGTTGGACTGGCTGACCGACTCCATGTAGATCATGCCCGGCGAGCCGTTGAGCTCCTGCTCGATGACGCTGATGACGGCCTCGTCCATCGTCTTGGCCGATGCACCCGGGTAGGTCGCGTTCAGGACGATGGTGGGCGGGGCCACCGGCGGGTACTGCGCGACCGGCAGCTGCGTGATCGCGACCGAGCCGAACACGAGCACGAACAGCGCGAGGACGATCGCGAAGATCGGACGTTCGATGAAGAACTTGGCCATGGCGTGCGCCCGATCAGCGGCTGGCGGCGGAGGCGGCGGGGGCGGCCGGCGCGCTCGCGCTCCAGGGCACCGGCTTGACGGCGGCGCCCGGGCGGATCTTCTGGAAGCCGTCGACGATCACCTGCTCGCCCGGCTTCAGGCCGTCCAGCACGATCCAGTTGCCGCCTTCGTTGCCGCCCAGCCGGACGACGCGCGCGGACGGCCTGCCCTCGGCGCCCACCACCATCACCGTGTCGTTCTGCGTCGTGCGCTGCACGGCCTGCTGAGGCAGCAGCACCGCGGAGCCGACCTGCTGCTGCGCGATGCGGCCACGCACGTACATGCCGGGCATCAGCGCGCCGTCGGCGTTGGGCACGCGGGCCCGCACGTTGACCTGGCCGGAGGTCGGGTCGACGGTGAGGTCGGAGAACAGCAGCTGGCCGGCCTGCGCCAGCTCGCTGCCGTCGTCCAGCACGATGCGCACGGGGATCGTCACGCCCAGCGACCTGGACTTGCCGCTGGCGAAGGCCTTGCGCAGCCGCGTGATGTCGCTGACCGGCTGCGTGAAGTTGACGTAGACCGCGTCGACCTGCTGGATCAGCGCCAGCTGCGTGGCCTCGCTCGCGCTCACCAGCGCGCCCTCGGTGACCAGCGCCTGGCCGATGCGCCCGCTGATCGGCGCGGTGACGCTGGCGTAGTCGAGGTTGAGCTGCGCCGTCTGCACCGCGGCCTTGGCGGCGGCGACGTCGGCGTCGGCCTGCGCCGCGGCCGAGCTGGCGTTGACGAAGTCCTGCTGGCTGATGGCGTTGGCCTCGCGCAGCGGCTTGTAGCGGTTCAGGAGGCCGGCGGCCTGCTGCGCGTTGGCCTGGGCCTTGGCGAGCGATGCCTTCGCGCTGTCGAGCGCGGCCTGGTACGGCGCCGGGTCGATCCGGTACAGCACCTGGCCGGCCTTGACGTCGCTGCCCTCGGCGAACAGGCGCTTCTGCACGATGCCCGTCACGCGGGCGCGCACCTGCGCGACGCGCGCGGCCTCGACGCGGCCCGGCAGCTCGGTGGGCACGTCCAGCGTCCGGGGGGCGACGGTGACGACGCCCACCTCGGGCGCCGGCGGGGGGCCGGACGGCGGCGCCTTGTCGCCGCAGGCGCTCAGCGCCATCAGCGCGACGAGGACGGTGGAGGCGCCGGGGATGGCACGCGGGGCGCGGGCGGCCAGGAATTGCGGCATGCGTTTGTCTCTTCTGTTCGGATGGACGGCGGAGTGATTCGGTGCGGCGCGGGCTCGTGCATGCCGCGCGCCCCGCCAGGCGGACGCGGCGCAAGAGGTCGTGATGGGTGAAGACGCGCCCGCCCGCGGACGGACGCCTTCCGGTCGCGGCCGGCCCCTCTCCTGCGCCCGCCGCGCGACGACATCGCGGCGCGCGGACGCAGCGCCGGGATCCCGAAGCGGAAAATAATAAGCTGCTTTATTATGTCCCGGCGCGCAGTCGGGATTGGGTGGGCGGCGGCGCGGTCCTGGGCCGACGCCGCCCGCGCCCGCCTACCAGGCCGGCGCGAGCTCCGCGAAGCCGGCCGGCGCGCGGCGCTCGTCCTCGAACGTGACCATCTCGTAGGCCGAGGGGTCGTCCAGCAGCGCGCGCAGCAGCATGTTGTTCATCGCGTGGCCGCTCTTGTAGGCGGTGTAGCTGGCCAGCAGCGGATGGCCGACGACGAACAGGTCGCCGATGGCGTCCAGGATCTTGTGCTTGACGAACTCGTCGTCGTAGCGCAGCCCGTCGGCGTTGAGCACGCGCGACTCGTCGACGACGATGGCGTTGTCCATGCTGCCGCCCATCGTCAGGCCGCGCGAGCGCATCAGGTCGAGGTCCTTCGTGAAGCCGAAGGTGCGGGCGCGGGCGATGTCGCTCTTGTACTTGCCGCCGCCCATGTCGAAGCTCACCTGCTGGCCGGTGGCGTCGACCGCCGGGTGGTTGAACTCGATCTCGAACGTGAGCTTGTAGCCGTGGTAGGGCTCGAGCCGCGCCCAGGCCAGCGTCGGGCCCTCGCCGCGCCGCACCTCGACCGGCTTGAGCACCTTCAGGAACTTCTTGGGCGCGTCCTGCAGCGCGATGCCCGCGCTCTGCAGCAGGAACACGAAGCTGGCCGACGAGCCGTCGAGGATGGGCACCTCGTCGGCGGTGATGTCGACGACCAGGTTGTCGACACCGAGGCCGGCGCAGGCCGACATCAGGTGCTCGATCGTCTGCACCTTGGGGCCGCCGGGGTCGCCGCCGGGCGAGATCGTGGAGGCCATGCGCGTGTCGGACACCGAGGTCGTGTTGACCGGGATGTCCACCGGCTGCGGCAGGTCGACGCGGCGGAACACGATGCCGGTGTCGGGCGCCGCGGGACGCAGCGTCATCTCCACCTTCTGACCGCTGTGCAGGCCCACGCCGACGGCGCGGGTGATGGACTTGAGCGTGCGTTGCTGGAGCATCCGCGAATTGTAGGCAATGGCCCCCGGCCCTGTCCCGTCGTGGACTATGACTTTGCTCATCGACACGATGCAGACACTCAATCGCCACCGGCCGGTTCAGGGCGGCCCGAACAGCACCCGCAGCCGCGCCCGCGCGCCGCGCGCCGCACGGAATTCGCGGCCCAGGGCCAGCCATTCGTTGAACGCGATGCGGATCGGGTTGTGGCTCAGCACGGGCTTGGTCAGGCCGTAGCGGATCTCGATGTCGGGCCGCAGCGCGACGAAGGTGCCGAACAGGCGGTCGAACACGATCAGCGAGCTGCCGTAGTTGCAGTCCAGGTATTCGGGATTGCTCGCATGATGCACGCGGTGGTGCGTGGGCGTGTTGAGCACCCACTCGAGCGGCCCCAGGCGCGGCAGCCAGTCGGCATGCAGCCAGAACTGCCACAGCAGCCCCGCCGCGACGAGGCCGAACACGGCTTGCGGCGGGAAACCGATCCAGATCAGGCTCGCGAAGAAGGCGGCCGCGCCGCCGAGCCGCCCGGTCCAGCCCAGGCGCACCGCCGCAGCGAGCGTCAGCTCGTTGGACGAGTGGTGCACCGAGTGCGTCGCCCAGAACCAGCGCACGCGGTGCGTCAGCCGGTGGTGCCAGTAGTAGACGAACTCGACGAGCAGGTACAGGCCCAGCCAGGCCGCCACGGAGTCCATGCGGATCGTCGCGAGACGATGGGCCTGCGCCAGCACCGGCAGCGGCGCGAGCGCGCCCAGGCCCAGCAGGTCGGCGCCGCGCCGCACGAACGCGTCGGCGAGCGACGCGGCGACGCCGCGCAGGTCGGTCGGCCGGCGCCAGACGTAGCGGCGCAGCAGCGCCTCCGCGATCACGAGCGCGAACAGCGCCAGCGCCGCGACGCCCGCGAAGCGCGGAACGAGGGGCGCGCCGGCGAAGAGGCCGTGCCGGACCATGGCGGCGCGGCGCTCAGTGCGTCACGACGACGGTGCCGGTGCCGCCTTGCGGGCCGGTCACGGTCGTCGTCGAGCCGCTGGCCGAGCGCTGCGTGTCGCGCGTGGTCGTGCTGCCGTTGGCGTGCGTGATCGTGGCCGTCGTGCTGCTGGCCGAACGGTTCACCTGGCGCACGCGGGTCTTGCCGTTCGGGCCGGTGGTGGTGTCGGTGACCTGGCCGTCGCCGCGCGCGACGGTGCGCGTCGCGCTGGCGCCGTTCGGCCCGGTAATCGTGGCGTGGCGGGTGCCGGCCTGGGCGGCGCCCGCGGCGAGGGCGAGGATGACGACGGCGAGTCTGCGGAAAGCGTTCATGATGGATTCCTTGAGGTGGGTTGGATGGAGCGCCATGCGATGGCTCTCATTGAACGCCGGCCGCACACCACCGCCGCCCACGTGCCGCGACGAAATGCGACAGCGGTGAAACATCCGGTTCGAGCGCGGGCACGCGTCCTACACTTCGACCCATGAACTCGAAGCCGCTGATCCTGATCGTCGACGACGACGCCGAGCTCTCGGGACTGGTCGTCGAGCTGCTGCAGCGCGAAGGCTGGGCCACGCACGCGGTGCTGACCGGCGGCGACGGCGAGCGCGACCTGGCGGCGCTGCATCCGGAGCTGGTGCTGCTGGACGTGATGCTGCCGGACGCCAACGGCTACGACCTGTGCCGGCGCTGGCGCGCGCGACATCCGGCACTCGGCATCGTGATGCTCACGGCGCGCGGCGATCCGCTCGATCGCGTGCTGGGCCTGGAGATCGGCGCCGACGACTACCTGCCCAAGCCCTTCGAGGCGCGCGAGCTCGTCGCCCGCGTGCGCGCGCTGCTGCGGCGCGCGGCGCCCGGGCGCGCGGAGTCGCCGCTGATCCGCTTCGAGGGCCTGGTCATCGACCTCGTCCGGCGCGAGGTGCGCGTGGGCGAACAGGCGCTCGCGCTGACCAGCGTGGAGTTCAAGCTGCTGGTCGCGCTCGCGCGCGCGCCCGGCACCGCGCTGTCGCGCGAGGCCCTCAGCGACGCCGTGCAGGCAGGCAGCTACCGACCGCAGGATCGCACCGTTGACGTGCAGGTGGCGCGCTTGCGCCGCAAGCTGCTGGAGGTGCGGCCCGATGCCGACTGGATAGACACCGTGCGCGGCGAGGGCTACGTCTTCGTGCCGAGATGACCACGCTCTTCCGCCGCCTGGTGATCGCGCAGGCCATCGGCGCCTTCGCGCTGCTGCTGGTGTTCGGCAGCGCGTTCTACATCGAGCGCAACCGCACCATCGCGCGCCTGACCGCCCAACGCTGGGCGCCGGCGCTGCGCGCTGCCGCCGGCCTGGGCGACGGCCTCGCCCGCGGCCCCGGCGCGACCGCGGTGCGCGTCAGCGAACAGCGGCCCGAGGACGCGATCCCGTCCAACAGGTGGACCGCGCGCGTCACGCAATTGCGCGCCACGCTGCGCGCCGAGGGCGTGCCCGCCGGCGAGGTCGTGTTCACGCGCGCGGTGCCGCGTCCGCTGACCTGGGTCGCGATCCCTGGCGCGGACGGCCGCGTGCGCTGGTTCGGCATGCAGGACGAGGTGGTCGAGTCCTACGCGGCGGTGCGGCTGATCGTCGCGCTGGCCCTGGGCCTGGCGGCGGTCGGGGGCGCGAGCTGGATCGTCGCTCGGCGCCTCACGCGCCCGCTCGAGGCGCTGCGCCGGCGCATCGAGTCGCACGACACCTCGCCGGCCGCCGCTGCCGGCATGCCGCCCGCCGGCGGCGCGCCGACGGTGGAGATCGCGGCCATCGAGAGCGCCTGGCTCGCGCTCGCCGATCGCCTGGCGCGCCAGGAGAGCGAACGCGGGCTGCTGCTGGCGGGCGTGTCGCACGACCTGCGCAGCCCGCTCTCGCGCATCCGCATGGCCGCGGAGCTGCTGCCCGAGACCGAGGACGTCGCTGCCCGCCGCGCGAGCATCGTGCGCAACGTGGATGTCGCCGACCGCCTCATCGCCAGCTTCCTCGACTACGTGCGCGCCGCCGAGCTGCCGCTGACGTCGACGGTGGACCTCGCGGCCGTCGCGCGCCGGCTGCTGCAGGCGCGCGACGAGCCGGCCGACCGCCTGGCGGTCGCCGCGCCCGAGCGCCTGGACTTGCCGCTCTCGCACGAGCTGCTGCTCGAGCGGCTGCTCGCCAACCTCGTCGACAACGCGATGCGCCACGGCAAGCCGCCGGTGCTGATCCGGCTGTCGCGCGACGCCGCCGGCGTCGTCATCGACGTCGAGGACCACGGGCCCGGCATCGCGCCCGACACCCGCGAGCGCCTGACGCAGGCGTTCGCGCGCGGCGACGCGAGCCGCGGCACGCCCGGCACCGGCCTGGGGCTGGCCATCGTGCGCCAGATCGTCCAGCGCATGCACGGCGCCCTGTCGTTCGAGAACGTCGACGGCGCGCCCTGCGTCCGCGTGCGGCTGCCGGTGCGCTGACACAAGCTGTTGCGCGGCATGACGCGCTTGTCGCAACTGTTCATGCAATGTCGGTCGGCCCGGCATCGCGCGGCGGGAGACTGGGTTCACGGGTCGAGTCGTTCGGCCCTCATCCCAGGAGGAGCACGCGCATGGCCGTCCGATCGCATCAATCCCGCATTCCCCGATTCCCGCTGCAGCGTCCGGCCTTGGCCGCCGCGCTGGCCGGCGTCGCGCTGCTGACCGCCTGCGGGGGCGGTGGCGGCGACAGCTCCGCCAGCACCGCGACGACGCTGTCGCAACCGGATGCCGCCGCCGACATCGCCAATTCGTCGGCCACCGGCGACGACGCCGCCACGGCGATGGACACCGTCATCGACACCACCTCGGCGCTCGCGGTGACGATGTCGCAGACCGCGAGCGCATCGGCGAGCCAACGGGCGCAGGCGGAGTCCGTGCGGAGCGACACCGCCGCCGCCGCCGCGCCGGTGGCCACCGCCACCGTGAACTGCGCCGGCGGCGGCACGGCCACGGTGAGCATCAGCGGCGACAGCACCGCGGCGATGGAGCTCGACGGCCAGCTCGACGCCGGCGAGCGCTACACCGTCACCTACGCGCAATGCACCGGCGGCGCGGGCTGGGCGCAGCTGAACGGCAGCGTCGTGATGGACGTCACCGCCGCCGACCACGCCACGTCGCCGGCGTCGTTTTCCGTGAACCTGACGGTCACCGACCTCGCGCTGAGCCTGCCGGCCGGCACCGCGACGCTAGCCGGCACCGCGACCGTCAGCCGCAGCGTCGCGACGGCCAACGGCACGACGACGACCAGCTCGCACGTGACGGTGCCCAGCGCGACGCTCGCCACCGCGTTCAACTCGCGCACCGGCTCGTTCACGCTGACCGGCCTGGACGCGACGCGCACCCTGACCTGGGTCGGCGGCGCCGTGACGGCCTCGCAGTACAGCGGCCAGCACACGCTGTCGGGCACGGCCTGGGGCCGCACGTTCTCGATGACCGTGTCGACCGCCGGCAACGTCGACTACGACGCCACCGGCGCGCTGGTCGCGGGCAGTTGGACGGTGGTGCGGCCCAGGGCGACGATCGCCGCCACGGTGGCCAACGGCACGGTGGTGATGACGGTGGACGACGGCAACGACGGCACGATCGACCACACGTGGACGTTCCCGGTCGCGCAGCTGGACGCGTCGGCCGGCTGAGTCCGCGCGGACGAGCAGGCGCGCGACCGCCGGATCTGGCGGATACTCGACGCTTCGCCCGGCGGACTCCCCGGCGCGCGCATCGCCGAGGATAGGCCGGACATGCTTCCCCATCGAATTGGCCGCTACGACGTCGCCGCCGAGCTCGGGCGCGGCGCGACCAGCATCGTCTACAAGGGCGTCGACCCGGCGGACGGCCGCGTCGTCGCGATCAAGACCCTGCAGCGCAGCGGCGTCGACGGCGACGCGGACGCCGACGCCATCCTGCTGCGCTTCCGCAACGAGGCGCGCGCCATCGGACGCCTGCGCCATCCCGGCGTCGTCGCCGTCGACGAGTTCGGCGAGGACGGCCTGCACAGCTGGATCGCGATGGAGTACGTCGAGGGCAGCACGCTCGACGAGGTCCTGCTGCGCAGCCCCCTGCCGGGCCAGGAGCGCGCCGTGGCCATCATGGACGAACTGCTGGACGCGCTCGGCTGCGTGCACCGCGAAGGCATCTGCCACCGCGACGTCAAGCCCGCCAACATCCTGGTCACGAGCGCGGGCCGCGTGAAGCTCACGGACTTCGGCGTGGCGCGGCTGCGCGACCTCGGGCTGACGCGGGTCTCGTCGGCCGTCGTCGGCACGCCGGCCTTCATGGCGCCCGAGCAGTTCACGGGCGGCGCGCTCGACCACCGCGCCGACCTGTTCGCCTGCGGCGTGCTGCTGTACCTGATGCTGAGCGGGCGCCGCCCGTTCACCGGCGCGCCGGCCGCCGTGATGCACCAGATCCTGAACGAGGAGCCGGCCCTGCTCAGCGAGGCGGCCGGCGGCGTGCTCGGGCGCGCGTACGACGGCGTCGTCGCGCGCGCCCTGGCCAAGCGCGCCGGCGAGCGCTTCGCGAGCGCCGACGAGATGCGCGCCGCGCTGCGCGCCGCCGCATCGCGCGCCGCCGAGGCGACGCGGCTCATGATGGACAAGACCGTGCTGCAGGACGCCGGGCGCACGAGCTGGGGCACGCTGGCCGGAGTGCCCTCGGCGCCGGCCTGCTCGGACGAGGAGCTGGCCTCGATCGAGCGTGCGCTGGCGGCGCACCATGCCGCGCCGGCGGCGCGCGTGGTGCTGGACGAGGCGCACGCGCGGGTCGACGCGTTCGCCTTGTACGAGCCCGTCTCCGGCGAGACCGCGACCTGCCTCGACACCTCGTTCCGCGCGGATGCCGACGACGACCGCGGCCCTGGCGCCGCCCTGCCGCCCGCGGTCTGCATCGCCGCGCAGCAGCTGCTGTCGCGCCGCCTGGGGCCGGTCGCCGGGCTGCTCGTCAAGCGCGCCGCGGACGCCGCGTCCGGCTCGCCTCCGGCGTTCATCGCGAACCTGCTCGCGGACCTGCCCGGCCCGCAGCGCGACGCGTTGCGCGTCGAACTTGAAGCTTTGCTGGAGCCCGCTCAGCGCGCCTGATTCGGCCGGTAGCGGCACTCCAGCCGGTCGCCGCGGTAGATCTCGAACGGCAGGTCGCCGATGCGCAGTTCGCCGCGGCGGCGCTCGATCAGGCGCGACAGCGCGGCGGCGGCTGGCAGCGCCGTCATCAACTGCTCGCGCGCCCGGAAGATCTGCATGTTCAGGTGCACCGTCTCCAGGCCCAGCATGCGTGACAGCTCGGCGCTGCCCAGCCAGCCCTGCGCGCCCGGCTCGATGCCGCGCTCCTGGTCGGCCATGCGCCGGCGCGCGAGCGTCGCCAGGCAGTAGTGGTGGCTGCGTTCGCCGAGGTCGGTGCTGGCCGCGCCGTCCTTGACCTCCAGGCTGGCGTGCTCCTCGTCCAGGCTCAGGCGCAGGACCAGCCACGGCGACTCGGGCTCGCGGACGACCTCCGCGACCTGCGTGTCGTCCATCGGCGCCGCGGCCACGAAGCGATGCTCGCCGCTGCCGACCTGCAGGCGGTCGCCGTCCTTGAGGGCGCGCGTCTCGCCGTTCTGCTCCAGCATCCACAGCCCGGGGCGCGCCTGGTAGACGCACAGCTCCGGCGCCTCGCTGCTCGGGAGCAGGTTGTGCGGCGCCAGCGCGATGACCGGCTGGCGCGAATCCGGCGGCACCAGGGAATCGACGGGCTCGGCGACGTCCTGCACGCGCCAGGCCACGCCCGGCCCGCGCCCCAGCCGCAGCTCGACGCCCACCGTCAGCGCGAACGGCTCGCCGGGCGCCAGCACCTGGCCGTCGACGAAGGTGCCGTTGCGGCTGTGGTCCGTCAGCATCCAGCGCCCGTTGCGCCAGCGAACGACGGCATGCATGAGGGAGATCCCGGGGTCGTCGATCGCGGTGTCGGCGCGCAGCGCGTTGCGGCCGAACACGTGCTCGGCGCGAAGCACCACGCGGTCGCCGGTGCGGGGATCGAACAACGTACCCATTGACGCAACTCTCCGCGCCGAGGACGCGTCGGCGCAGCCGGAAGTGTAGTTCCCCCACCGCGCCGCGCCGGGCGCGCAAGGGGCCGGTCCAAGGCGGCGGCGTCGGTGTTGCGCGACGCGTTATGTCGCGTGATGGATCGCCGCCGGACATCGCCGGAACATGCGTCCCATGCCGGCCGGAGACGCGAAACGTCGCGACGGGCCGGCCCCGAAGTCCCGGCAGGGGCGCCGCGCAGGGCAAGACCGGCGCGTCAAGACAGTCACGACAAATTCGAGGAGAAAGCCATGTTCCACACGTCCATCACCGCCCGCGCCGCGATCCCGTCGTCCGTCGACCGCCGCTTCGCCTTCGACGACGGGCCGTTCCCTGCCAAGCTCGGTCTCTGCGACAACCTGGCGCCTGCCACGGACGACTGCGAGGCGCTGCGCTTCGCAGCCGAGGCGGCCCGGTCCAACGCCGGCAACGCGTTCCGCCCGGCCTTCGCGACCGGCGACTGGCGCGTGTTCGCCAGCTTCTGCGTCGTCCGTCGCCTGCCGGCGGGCCATCGCGTCCTGATCCCGGGCCGCTCCGACGGCGTCCTGCACTTCGTGGTCGAAGGCAGCCTGTGGCAGGAAGCGGCCGGCGCCGCGCAGGCCGCCACGAGCCAGGCCAAGGTGCTGCAGCCCGGCGCGATCGTCGGCGAGGACGCCGTGTTCTCGGACGGCCCCTGCGCGCTGGACGTCCGGGCGCTCGAGGACTCGCTCGTCCTCGAACTCACGCTCCCGCGCCGCAAGGAGCTGGCGGCGTCCTGCCCCGAGATCGGCTTCGAGCTGCTGCGCGCCGCCGGCGCGGTGATCGCCGCACGCAACCGGACATCCGGCCTGCGCGCCGAACTCGCCGCGAACTGATCCCGCCCCGCACGACACCGCTTCGAAGGAACGCCATGACGACGTACGTGCTCTCGCTGACCGGCGACGAGGAGAAGGCCGCCAACGCCACGCACTGGGCGCGGTTCCGCAAGGCCAAGCTGCTTTCGGTCTCCCGCAAGCCCGCCGAGCGATCCGCCGCCGACCGGGCCGGCAAGGACAGCATCGTCATCCTGGAACGGGGGTCGACGCATCCCCTCGAACCGCAGCGCCGGCCCGGCACGCACGACCCCGAGGCGCTCGCCGCGCTGCTGGTGCGCACGCTGGACATCCAGGACGGCACGGGGGTCGTGCTCGCCGATTTCGACAACGAGGAGTTCGCGGCCGATGTGGTGGCGCGGATCGCGGCGCTGGGGCGCGACGTCACCTGCACGGGGCGGATCGCGGACTTCGCGTTCGGGCTCGGCGTGCGGGGGCGGTTCTCGCGCGCCTGAGATGCCAGGCGCGCGCGGACGTCCGCTCGAACGTCCGCGGGCCGACTCAGGCAGCCAGGCTGTCGGCCGTCACTGCAGACGGCAGACCTGCTGCGAGTTCGACCATTCCTTCTGCACGGTGTAGGTCACGCCGTCGGTACCGACCATCGTGCCCTGCTGCGCGTTGCAGATGTCGCCGATCTCGCCGTAGGTACGGTTGTACCAGGCCAGCGGCGACGCGTAGGTGGTCGCGATGCCGACGTCCGGATCGGTGACGGTCTCGATCATCTCGTGCGAGGCGACGGAGCTCATGTTGTTGAACGCCGTGCTGCCGCCGCAACCCACGTCGCAGCCCGAGCCCGCGCTGTTGTCCGGGTGCACGCCGTACATCCAGGTCGAACTGGTGCCCACGACCGTGCCGTGGTAGGCGCAGAAGCCGCCCGACACGCAGGAGCTCGAGCTGCCCTGGCTGATCGACTTGCCCTTGGGGAAGTACACGGCGTAGTAGGTGTTGGCGTTGGGCGCCGCGAGGTGGCCGGCGGCGACCTGCGCCTTCAGTTCGGCCTGGATCTGCGCGTCGGTGATCGTGCTGCCGTTGTTCGCGCTCGACGGCGTGATCGTGACCTGGCCGGCGAAGCTGCCGTAGCCGATCGTCTGCGTCGTCTTGCCGCTGCCGCTGCCGTAGTCGCCGTTCAGCCACGTGAAATAGGGGCTGCCGACGACGCCGCCGTAGAACGCGGACATGGTGCCCGTGCCGGTGCCCTGGACGAACGACTGGTAGGTGCCGCTGCCGTACAGCACCTGGATCACCTTGATGCTGTTGACGACCGGGCCGCCGTAGTAGGTCAGCGTCTTGCCCGAGGTGCGCGCCGAGGTCGAGCCCGAGTGCAGCGCCGCTTCGGCGGCGGCACGCTGCGCCGCCACGGATCCAGGCATCGCCAGGGATGCCGGGTCGTCCTTCCAGTGCACGCCGCGCGGCGCCGCGATGTCCGCGGGCGTCTCCTTGATGGGCTGGTCGGCCAGGGCGCAGAACGACGCCGCGGCGGTCGCGGTCAGGACGACGACGGAACGGGCAAGACGACCGGGAACGTGGAACTTCATGACGCAATCCTCTCGGGTGGATGGGATATCGAATGGGCGACCGATCCCTGATCGAGGAATGGTCGAGCTGCACATTAGCGGCCACGACGGCTCTCCGGCAGCGGGTTGTCCCCGAGTTGTCACACTGCCATCCCCGAAACGCGGTATGTCGCGTCCCTCCGCGTGCCACCCGATGCGGGGCTGCGCCTCGCGAGCCCATGCAAGGCCGCCGTGGCGCATCAGGGTCGACCCGGACCAACGCATGCAGCGGCGCGCGTTGTTGCGGATGACGGCCGGCGACCCGAACTGCAAGAATCGACGCAAAGGAAACGCCGATGTCCATCGCAAGAGCTGCTTCGACCCTTCTCGCCTTCGCGTCGCTCGCCCTCGCGGCCGCCAGTTCGTTCGCGGACGAGGCCGCGATCCGCCGCGCCCTCGCGGAGCGGCTGCCCGACCTGCCGCGGATCGACGAGATCACCCGGTCGCCCGTGCAGGGCCTGTACGAGGTGCGCTACAACGGCACGGAGATCCTGTACAGCAGCGAGAACGGCGACTACGTGTTCGTCAACGGCTCGCTCGTCGAGACCCACACGCGGCAGAACCTGACCGAGGTGCGCAGCCAGGGCTTCATGGTGGCGGACTTCGACAAGCTGCCGCTCAAGGATGCGATCGTGATCCGGCAGGGCAACGGGTCCCGGCGCATGGCCATGTTCGTCGATCCGAACTGCGAGTACTGCAAGAACTTCGAGCGCGACCTGGTCAACGTGCACGACGTGACGGTCTACGCCTTCCTCATCCCGATCCTGGGCCCGGACTCGAAGACCCGGGCGCGCGACATCTGGTGCGCGGCCGATCCGGCCAAGGCCTGGCGCGAGTGGATGCTGCGGCGCGTCGAGCCGGTGCGGGCCATGAAATGCGACGTCGCGCCGCTGGAGCGCAACGTCGTCTTCGCGAACCAGCAGCACCTGTCGGTGACGCCGTCGCTCTTCTTCGGCGACGGCTCGCGCAAGAAGGGAATCCTCACGGCGGACGCCGTCGAGGCCCGGCTGCGCGGCACCGCGCCGCAGGCGACGGCCGCGAGGTAGCGCGGTGTCCCGGCTCCCGGCACCCGCGCCAAGGCAGGCGGCGACGCGCGGCGCGCTGCAGCGCGCCTGCGTCCGTGCAATGGGCGCCGCCCTGGCGTTGGCGGCGGCCTCCGCGTCGTGCGCGTCGCTGAGCGCCGTCGACGCCGCGGGAAGCCGGTGGCACGCCATCAGCGATCCGGCGGACGGGGCCCAGGGCTACCTGCTGGAACACCTCGCCGCCGGCGGCCAGCTCGATGTGCGCTTCGGCCGCGGCGGCCGGCGTCCGATCGCGATCAGCGCGACCGACGATGCGCCGACCAGCCTGCGGGTCGACGCCCGCGGACGGATCTGGGTGGCCGGCGCCAGCATCGCCGGCGGCCAGCCGCAGGCCGTGATCCTGCGCTACCTGGCCGACGGCACGCCCGATCTCCAGTGGGGCGTGCAAGGCCGGATGCAGGTCAGCCCGGGCGGGCTGGCCGTCAAGCCCAACGACCTGCTGCCGCTGTCGGACGGCTCCCTGCTGGTCGCCGGCGTGGCAGCCAACCTGGAGCCGGTCCGCGCCGTCGTCTTCCACCTCAAGGCCGACGGCGCACTGGACACCGCGTTCGGCGCGGCGGGAACCTGGCAGCGGGTCGGCGCCAGCGATGGTTCGACGGCGACCCACCTCGCGGCCAACGACGTCGGCGCCGTCGCCGTCTGCGTGGCGGCGCGCGGCGACAAGCCAGCGGCGGAGATCTGGTCCGTCACGACACCGGCGCCCAAGCTCGTGCTGCAGCAGCCTCTGGCGCCGGCCAGCGACGGCGAGGACCTGCGCGCGGCCTGGGCCGGCCAGCGCTGGGTCGTCGTATCGGCCGCCGGCCCGACGATCGCGGGCCAGTTCGCGACGCTGGCTCCGGTGGCCGGCGCTTCGCCGCCCGGCGGCGCGGCCGCCGCTTCCGCGCCGTCCGATCCGGGCCAGGGCGGCTTCAGTCCGTTCGCCGCGAACCACGAGGATCCCGCGCCCGCAACGACGGGCGATTCCGGCGACGACAAGCCTGCGCAGGGGTTGCCCGTGATCGCCATCTGGGCGAGCGCGCTCGCGGCGATCGCCATCGCGGTGCTCGTCGCGCTGCGGGCGCGCAGGCGGGCGACGCGAACCGTCTTGCGCCAGCGCAGGACGTATTGACGGCGCTGGTCGCGAGCGAGGATCCCCGCGGCCGCTCAGCGCCCCAGCATGTCCCGCTTGATGAAGTGGATGCAGCGGTCCACCCGCGCCGCCAGCTCCGTCTTCGCCAGCGCGCCGTCGTCGGCGCTGAAGTCCTTGTAGCTGGTCGCGTGGTGCTCCGTGCCGTCCGGTGGCTGCAGGCAGCCGCCCTCGGCGACGACGGCGCGGGAACGCGCGTCGATCAGGCGGGCGCGCGCCGTGTAGGTGACGAACATGTCCGTGCGCGGATGCGGCAGGTTCATGATGCCCCAGGACACCGTGGCCACCGTCAGCACGTAGCGGGCGTCGGCGGGCGCGGCGGCGAGGATCTGGCCGACGTCGTCGCGCGGCGCCTGGCCGCGCGCGGCCAGGATCACGGCGGCGTCGCGGCCGGCCAGCGAGTCGGCCAGCATCGTGGCGATGTCCTCGGCCGGATCGCCGATGTGGCCGTCGCGGCGCAGGCGCGCGCCCTCGGCGTTCATGTTGGGGATGCCCAGCGGCCCGAGCGCGATGTCGCGCGTCTGCATCACGCCGAAGGTCGAGGGCTCCTGGATGACGACGCCGACGTTCTGGCCGTGCAGCTGCGTGGCGAGGGCGTCGGGCAGCTGCGCCGTCTCGATGGTGGTGCAGCCGCCCAGCAAGGCGACGGCGGCGGCCGCGCCGGCCAGGGTGCGCAGGGGGTTCTTCAAGCGGATCCTCGTCGAGGGAAGGTCAGACGTCGCCCGACTGCGTCTGCTCGGTCTGCTGGGCCCGGATGCCGCGCAGCTCGCGGTGCAGGTCGTTGGTCATGTACGCCAGGAACGCGATCAGCCCGACGTAGATCAGCCCGTACTCCCAGCGCGTGCGCGGGCTCACGTCGTGGTAGCGCTGTGCCTCGGGGCTGGAGGTCGGGTCGAAGCGAAACGCGGCGATCACGTGCGGCACCGCGAGGATCGCGATGAGCAGCAGGATCAGGCTGAACTGGAACCACAGCAGCGCGCCGATGATGGGCACGCCCAGCAGCCAGATGCGCGGCGACAGCACCGTCGTGATGCGGCCGCCGTCCAGCGGCGGCAGCGGGATCATGTTGATCAGGTTGAGGAAGAAGCCGGTGGACGCGACCGCCAGCAGCCACGTGACGTCGTACTCGTGCCCCAGCCACCACGCCGCGATCGCGCCGACGGTGCCCAGCATCGGGCCGCCCAGGCCGATGTAGGCCTCGGTCTCGGCGTCGTGCGGCAGCTCCTCCAGCGTCGTCCAGGCGAACGCGAACGGGATGAACATCGGCAGCCGCACCGCCAGCCCGCGCTGGCGCGCCGCGATGTAGTGGCCCATCTCGTGGATCAGCAGCATCGCGACGATGCCGACCGCGTAGCGCCAGCCGAACACGAGCGTGTAGACGCCGACCGCGAGCAGCAGGCTCAGCACGGTCGGCACGAGCTTGCCGAACTTCAGCGCGGCGATCAGCAGGAGGAAGATGCGGGACATCGGGACGGGCGATCAGGCATCGCGGCGCGATGCGGAGCCGCGATTGTCGCCGAGCCCGCTTCCCGCCCCGGCGGCCGCAAGCGACCGCCGAGGCGAGTTGCAGCGCGGTCTTAGTCCGCCTGCTTGCGCAGGAACGCCGGGATCTCGATTTCGTCCATGCCGTGGGAGCTCAGGGCCTCGACCTTGGCCGCGGCATGCTGGCGGTGGCGCCAGACGCTGGGCGTGCCGAGGTGGCCGTAGTCCGGGTTGGTCGGCATCGCCGGCGCGCCCATGCTGCCCTGCGCATGGGCGGCGCCCATCGCCGGAGCGCTGGCCATCGCCTGCGGCATCGCGGTGTTCATCATCGGCAGGTTGTCGGTGCCGGTGCGCAGCGCCTGCGTGGTCTGCACCACGGTCAGCGGCGCCTGGGCGCGGCGCGACTGCGACAGGCCGGTGGCGATCACCGTGACGCGCAGCTGGTCGCCCAGGCTCTCGTCGTAGGCCGTGCCGTACATGATGTGCGCTTCCTCGGCGGCGTAGCGGCGGATGGTGTTCATCGCCAGCTTGCTCTCCGACAGCTTGAACGTGGAGCGCGACGCGGCGATCAGCACCAGCACGCCCTTGGCGCCGGACAGGTCGATGCCTTCGAGCAGCGGGCAGGCCACGGCGGCGTCAGCGGCCTTGGTGGCGCGGTCCGGACCGGTGGCGATGGCGGTGCCCATCATCGCCTTGCCGGGTTCGCTCATGACCGTCTTCACGTCCTCGAAGTCGACGTTGACCAGGCCCGGGATGTGGATCACGTCGCTGATGCCGCCGACGGCGTTCTTGAGCACGTCGTTGGCGTACGCGAAGGCCTGGTCCTGCGTGACGTCCTCGCCCAGCACTTCCAGCAGCTTCTCGTTGAGCACGACGATCAGCGAGTCGACGTTGGCTTCCAGCTCGGCGACGCCCGCGTCGGCCGACTTCATGCGGCGGCCGCCCTCGAACTCGAACGGCTTGGTGACGACGCCCACCGTGAGGATGCCCATCTCCTTGGCGACGCGCGCGATCACCGGCGCGGCGCCGGTGCCCGTGCCGCCGCCCATGCCGGCCGTGATGAACAGCATGTTGGCGCCTTCGATGGCGGCCTTGATCTGCTCGATCGCCTCCTCGGCCGCGGCCTTGCCGACCTCGGGCTTGCCGCCCGCGCCCAGGCCCTTGGTGCCCAGCTGGATGATGGCGCTCGCGCCCGAGCGGTTCAGCGCCTGCGCGTCGGTGTTCGCGCAGATGAACTCCACACCCTGGACGCCTTCGGTGACCATGTGCTCCACGGCGTTGCCGCCGCCGCCACCCACGCCGATGACCTTGATCTGCGTGCCTTGCGCGAACTCTTCAATCATCTCGATTGCCATGATGTGCCTTCCTTCCTAGATACCGTTGCAGTTGCCATTGCCGAAAACAAAACCAGATCCCAAAGAGCCAGCGACTCGATCGCGTCGTGCGCGCCGGGTCTTATATGGATGACGCCTCTTCGTTTCTTCGTCATCGCTAGAAATTCCCCATGAACCAGTCCCGCGCCTTGCCGAAGAAGGTCTGCATCGAGCCGGCCTGCGCCGCGGCCTTGTGGCCCCGGCTGTGCGCGACGCGGGCCTCCTCGAGCAGGCCCATGACGGTCGCCGAGCGCGGGTTGGCCACCATGTCGAACAGCGCGCCCGAATAGGTCGGCAGACCCTTTCGCACGGGCTTGAGGAAGATGTCTTCCCCGAGTTCCACCATGCCGGGCATCACCGCGGTGCCGCCCGTGAGCACGATGCCCGAGGACAGCAGCTCCTCGCAGCCCGACTCGCGGATCACCTGGTGCACCAGCGAGAAGATCTCCTCGACGCGCGGCTCGATCACGCCGGCCAGCGCCTGGCGCGAGAGCATGCGGGGTGCCCGGTCGCCGAGGCCCGGTACCTCGACCTGTTCCGTCGCGTCGGCCAGCAGCTGCTTGGCCACGCCGTATTCGACCTTGATCTCCTCGGCGTCCTTGGTCGGCGTGCGCAGCGCCATCGCGATGTCGCTCGTGATCAGGTCGCCGGCGATCGGGATCACCGCGGTGTGGCGGATCGAGCCGCCGGTGAAGATGGCGACGTCGGTGGTGCCGGCGCCGATGTCCACCAGCGCGACGCCCAGGTCCATCTCGTCCTGCGTCAGCACCGCCTGGCTGGACGCGCTCGGGTTGAGCACGAGCTGGTCGACCTCGAGCCCGCAGCGGCGCACGCACTTGACGATGTTCTCGGCCGCGCTCTGCGCGCCGGTGACGATGTGCACGCGCACCTCGAGCCGGCTGCCGCTCATGCCGATCGGCTCCTTGACCTCGTGGCCGTCGATCACGAACTCCTGCGGCTCGACCAGCAGCACGCGCTGGTCGTTGGGGATGTTGATCGCCTTGGCCGTCTCCACCACGCGCGCCATGTCGGTGGGCGTGACCTCGCGGTTGTCGCGCACGATCACCATGCCCGTCGAGTTCTGGCCGCGGATGTGGCTGCCGGTGATGCCGGTGTAGACGCGCGAGATCTTGCAGTCGGCCATCATCTCGGCCTCCTTCAAGGCCTGCTGGATGGACTGCACCGTGGCGTCGATGTTGACCACGACCCCGCGCTTGAGGCCGTGCGTCGGCGCGACGCCCAGGCCCGCGAGCCGCAGTTCGCCGCCGGGCAGTATCTCGGCGACGACGGCCATCACCTTGGCGGTGCCGATGTCCAGGCCGACGACGAGATCCTTGTATTCCTTGGCCATTGCTGTCCGTTTCCCCTATTGCTTGCCCGTCGGTTGCTTCGTGTCGGCGCTCACCGTCAGGCCCTTGAGCTTCACGGCATAGCCTTCCGCGTGCCGCAGGTCCGCGCTCTCCAGCGGCGCGCGGAACTTGGCGAGCAGCTGCGGCAGCGTGCGCACGAAGCGCGTCGCGCGCTCGACCACCTCGTCGGGCGTGCCGCGACCCAGCTCCACGACGGCGCCGTCGTCGAGGTCGACCTTCCAGCTGCCGCGGCCCGACAGCCGCAGCGCCGCGATCTCGGTGTCCATCGGACTGAAGACGCCCTGCAGGCGGCGATACATCTGCAGCACCTGCGGCGACGTGCCTTCCGGGCCGGCGAACTGCGGCAGGCTGTCGTCCTCGACGTCGCCCACGTTGGCCTCGAAGACCTCGCCATGGCTGTTGACCATCTTGTCCGAGTTCTCGTCGCCTTCCCACAGCGCGACGGGCTGGTGCTCCTCCAGCGCGACGACCAGCTTGTCGGGCCACACGCGGCGCACGACGGCGCGGCGCACCCAGGGCACCTGCTCGAACGCGGCGCGCGTGCGGGCCAGGTCCATCGTGAAGAAGTTGCCCGCCAGGTGCGGCAGCGCGTTCGCGCGCACCGTGGTCACGCTGTTGCGCTGCAGGTCGCCCTCGAGGCGCACGTCGGCGAACTGGAACTGCGGGCGACGCGCCGCCCAGGCGAGCGCCGCGGCCGCCAGCGCCGCCAGCGCCAGCACGAACACGACCACGGCGATCGCGTTCATGAGGCGCACGTCCACCGGCAGCGCCTGGACGGGCGCGGCATCGGGGGTGGCGGGTTGGCGCAGAAGCATGACGGGTCTCAGGCTCCGGGTTGTTCGTTCTTCGCGGGCTTGCCGCCCTTGCCCTTGGGGTCGAGCGCGGCCGACGCGATCAGGTGCGCGCACAGCGCCTCGTACGACACGCCCACCGCGCGCGCGGCCATCGGCACCAGCGAGTGCGAGGTCATGCCCGGCGAGGTGTTCATCTCGATCAGGAACGGCTTGCGGTCCGACGCGCGGATGATCAGGTCGGCACGGCTCCAGCCGCGGCAGTCGAGCGCGCGGTAGGCGGCCACGGCCAGGCGCTGCACGGCCTTCTCCTCGGCGTCGGGCAGGCCGCTCGGGCAGTGGTACTTCACGACGTCGGTGAAGTACTTGTTCTGCAGGTCGTACTTGCCCTCGGGCGCGACGATGCGCACCAGCGGCAGCGCCATCGTGTGCATGCCCTCGCCCAGCACCGCCACGGTGACCTCGTCGCCGTCGATGAACTCCTCGCACAGCACGTCGACGTCGTAGCCGGCGGCCAGCTCGACGGCCTCCTTCATCTGCGCCCAGCTCCTGACCTTGGTCACGCCGACCGACGAGCCCTCGTGCGGCGGCTTGACGATCAGCGGCAGGCCCAGCTCGTCGGGCACCTTGGAGATCGTCTTGTCGTCCTGCTGGTCGGGGCCCAGCACGCGGCTGCGCGGCGTGGACAGCACCTCCGCGCGCCAGACACGCTTGGTCATGACCTTGTTCATCGCGATGGCCGAGGCCATCATGCCCGGGCCGGTATAGGGGATGCCCATCAGCTCGAGCGCGCCCTGGATCGCGCCGTCCTCGCCATGGCGCCCGTGCAGCGCGATGAAGCAGCGCGCGAAGCCCTCGCGCCTGAGGTCGTCCATCGGGCGCTCGGCCGGGTCGAACGCGTGCGCGTCGAATCCGCCGGACTTCAGTGCGGCCAGCACGCCGTTGCCCGAGAGCAGCGAGATCTCGCGTTCGGCGGACGTGCCGCCCATCAGCACGGCGATCTTGCCGAGCCCTGCTGCCTGTTCGCGGCTCAATGAAATGAAGTTCATGGCGCGCCTCCGTGTCGTGTCTGCGCCTTCAGGTCCGCCACCTTCTGCGGCACCGCGGCGATCGATCCCGCGCCCATCGAGATGACGACGTCGCCGTCGCGCGCATGGTCGATGATGGCCTCGGCGAGGTCGGCGACGTCGTCGACGAACACCGGGTCGACCTTGCCCGCCACGCGCAGCGCGCGCGCGAGCGAGCGGCCGTCGGCGGCCACGATCGGCGATTCGCCGGCCGAGTACACCTCGGTCAGCAGGATGGAATCGGCCTGGCCCATCACCTTGACGAAGTCCTCGAAGCAGTCGCGGGTGCGCGTGAAGCGGTGCGGCTGGAACGCGAGCACCAGACGCTGCTGCGGGAACGCGCCGCGCGCGGCGGCGATGACGGCGGCCATCTCCACCGGGTGGTGGCCGTAGTCGTCGATCAGCGTGAACGTGCCGCCGCCCTTGTCGGCGGCGACGGGCTGCCGGCCGTAGCTCTGGAAGCGGCGGCCGACGCCCGTGAAGCCGGCGAGCGCGCGGACGATGGCGTCGTCGGGCAGCTCCAGCTCGGTGGCCACGGCGATCGCGGCCAGCGCGTTGCGCACGTTGTGCTCGCCGGGCAGGTTCAGCGTCACCTCGAGGTCGGGCATCCGCACGCCGTTGCGGCGCTGGCAGGTGAACTGCATCTGGCCGCCGGCCAGCGCGCGCACGTTCACGGCGCGCACCTGCACGTCCTCGTTCATGCCGTAGGTGACGACCGGCCGCGAGATCATCGGCACGATCGAGCGCACGCCCGGATCGTCGCCGCACACGATGGCCGAGCCGTAGAACGGCATGCGGTGCAGGAACTCCACGAACGCGGCCTTCAGGCGCGCGAAGTCGTGGCCGTAGGTGTCCATGTGATCGGCGTCGATGTTCGTGACCACCGACAGGATGGGCATCAGGTTCAGGAACGACGCGTCGGACTCGTCGGCCTCGACCACGATGTACTCGCCCGCGCCCAGCCGCGAGTTCGCGCCGGCGGAGTTGAGCTTGCCGCCGATGACGAAGGTCGGGTCGACGCCCGCCTCGGCCAGCACGCTGGTCACGAGCGAGGTCGTGGTCGTCTTGCCGTGCGTGCCCGCGATCGCGATGCCCTTCCTCAGGCGCATCAGCTCGGCCAGCATCACCGCGCGCGGCACCACCGGGATGCGCTTGGCGCGCGCCGCGATGACCTCGGGGTTGTCGCCCTTCACGGCGGTCGACGTGACCACCGCCTGCGCGTCGGCGACGTTGGCCGCGTCGTGCCCCGTGAACACCTGGATGCCCAGCGACGCCAGCCGGCGCGAGGTCGCGCTGTCGGCCTGGTCGGAGCCGGAGACGACGTAGCCGAGGTTGTGCAGGATCTCGGCGATGCCGGACATGCCGGCGCCACCGACGCCGACGAAATGGATCTTCTTGACTGCGTGCTTCATCTCAAGCCACCAGCCTTTCGAGTTCATCCGCGACCCGAGCCGCGGCTTGCGGACGCGCGAGCGACCGCGCGCGTTCCGCCATTGCAAGCAGGTCGGCCCGCGTCGCCCCGCGCAGCTCCGCCGCGAGGCGCTCGGGCGTCAGCTCGGCCTGCGGCAGGTGGTGCGCGGCGCCGCGCTCGGCCATGTACTGCGCGTTGTCGCGCTGGTGCGAGGTCGTGCTGATCACCAGCGGCACCAGCACGCTGGCCACGCCGGCGGCGCACAGCTCGCTGACCGTGATCGCGCCGGCGCGGCAGACGATCAGGTCGCACTCGGCCAGGCGGCGCGGCATGTCGTCGATGAAGGGCACGACCTCGGCCTCGACGCCACGCGCCAGGTAGCCGGCCTGCACCGCTTCCCAGTTCTTCTCGCCGGTCTGGTGCGTGACGATCGGACGCTCGCCCTTGGGGATCAGCTTGAGCGCCTGCGGCAGCGTCTCGTTGAGCACCTTCGCCCCCAGGCTGCCACCCACCACCAGCACGCGCAGCGCGCCGGAGCGACTGGCGAAGCGCTCGGCCGGCGACGCGATCGCCTCGATCTCGGCGCGCACCGGATTGCCGGTGACCAGCGCCTTGGGCGTGGCGCGCGCGTCCGCGCCGTCGAAGCCGAACGCGATGCGGTCGCAGGCCGACAGCAGCGACTTGTTCGACAGCAGCAGCGCCGCATCCGCGTTGACCAGCACCAGCGGCTTGCCCAGCCGGTGCGCGACCTTGCCGCCCGGCACGCAGACGTAGCCGCCCATGCCCAGCACGGCAGACGCGTTGCGCGTGCGCAGGATGTGCCTGCACGCGCCGAACGCGGACGCGAGCTGCAGCAAGCCCTTGAAGGCGCCGAGTACCCCCTTGCCGCGCACGCCGGCGAAGTTGATCGTGTCCAGCGGGATGCCCGACGGCGGCACGAGGCGGTTCTCCATGCCCGTGCGCGTGCCCAGCCAGCTGACGGTCCAGCCGCGCGCGAGCACCTCGCGGGCGACGGCGAGTCCCGGCATCACGTGGCCGCCGGTGCCCGCGGCCATCACGACGAGGTGGCGCGGCGTGCGTGCGACGAGTTCACCGCTCATGCGCGACCTCCCCGCATCAGCGCGCGGCTTTCCATGTCGACGCGCAGCACCAGCGCCAGCGCGACGAGGTTGAGCACCACGCCCGAGCCGCCGTAGCTCAGCAGCGGCAGCGTCAGGCCCTTGGTGGGCAGCACGCCCAGATTCACGCCGAAGTTGATGAACGACTGCGCGCCCATCCACAGCCCGACGCCCTGGCACAGCAGGCCCGCGAACACGCGGTCCAGCGCGATCGCCTGGCGGCCGATGATGAACAGCCGGCGCGTCAGCCAGAAGAACGCGGCCACGATGATGAAGACGCCGACGAAGCCCAGTTCCTCGCCGACCACGGCCAGCAGGAAGTCGGTGTGCGCCTCCGGCAGATAGTGCAGCTTCTCGATCGAGTTGCCCAGCCCCTGGCCGAAGATCTCGCCGCGGCCGAACGCGATCAGCGAGTGCGTCAGCTGGTAGGCCTTGCCCTGCGCGTAGGTCGGGTTCCACGGGTCGAGGTAGGCGAAGATGCGCTGGCGGCGGAACTCGCTGAACACGATCATCAGCACGAACGCGCCCAGCAGCACCGCGACGCTGAGCAGGAACATGCGGCCGTTGACGCCGCCCAGGAACAGCACGCCCAGCGCGATGGCCGCGATCACCATGAACGCGCCCATGTCCGGCTCGGCCAGCAGCAGCACGCCGATCACGCCGAGGGCGACCGCCATCGGCCACACGGCCTTGATGAAGTTCTCCTTGACGTCCATCTTGCGCACCATGTAGCTGGCCGCGTACATGCACATGCCCAGCTTGGCGAGCTCGCTGGGCTGGAAGTTCAGCACGCCCAGCGGGATCCAGCGGCGCGCGCCGTTGACGCCCTTGCCGACGTGCGGGATCAGCACCAGCGCCAGCAGCACCATCGCCAGCGCGAAGATCCACGGCGCCCACTTCTCCCAGATCGCGACCGGCACCTGCGCGGTGGCGAACGCGCACACCAGGCCGATGGCGATGAACAACGCCTGGCGGCTCAGGAAGTGCGTGGACGTGTACAGCGCGAAGCGCGGGCTGTCGGGCAGCGCCACCGACGCCGAATAGACCATCACCAGGCCGAACGCCAGCAACGCGGCCGTCACCCAGATCAGCGCGGAGTCGACGCCCATGACGCGCGTGGGCCGGCCCGCGTCGACCCAGTCGCGGATCGGCACGCGCTCGTCGCCCGACGCCGCCTCGCGGCGCTTGCGGAACCACTCCGCGGGCCGGAAGCCGGGCCACTCGGGCAGGTGCTGCTTGAGGAGGGCCATGACGCTCATGCGAGCACCTCCCCGGCGTCGTCCGCGATGTCGCGCACCGTGGCGACGAAGACGTCGGCGCGGTGCTTGTAGTCGCGGAACATGTCCAGGCTCGCGCACGCCGGACTCAGCAGCACGGCGTCGCTGCCTTCGGCCTGCTTGTGCGCCCAGCGGGTGGCGTCCTCGAGCGTCGCGTGGCGCTCGAAGCGCACGCCGGCCGACTGCAGCACCGCCTCGATGGCCTCGGCGTCCTTGCCGATCGTCGCGGCCGCGCGCGCGTGGCGGCGCAGCGGCTCGGCCAGCGGCGCGAAGTCCTGGCCCTTGCCGTCGCCGCCGAGGATGACGACCAGCTTCGCGGGCGCCTTGTCCTGCCCCAGGCCGTTCAACGCGGCGACCGTCGCGCCGACGTTGGTGCCCTTGGAGTCGTCGAAGAACTCGACCTGGCCGATGATGCCGATCGGCTCGACGCGATGCGGCTCGCCGCGATACTCGCGCAGCCCGTGCAGCATCGGCGCCAGCGGGATGCCGACCGAGCTCGCGAGCGCCAGCGACGCCAGCGCGTTGGACGCGTTGTGGCGGCCGCGGATGCGCAGCGCATCGGCGGGCATCAGGCGCTGGATCACGAGGTCGACGTCGTCGCCCGGCTTGCGCTTGATCGTCGGATCGAGCTCCATCGCGCGGACCAGCCAGGCCATGCCGGCTTCCTCCACGAGGCCGAAGTCGCCCGGCTCGCGCGGCGCGTCGAGCCCGAAGCGCACGACGCGGCGCGACACCTGCCGCGCGCGCTCGCCGCGCCGCGTCGGCTTGACGGTGACCGGCGGCGGGATCATCGCCTCGACGGCCGGGTCGTCGCGGTTGATCACCATGACGGTGTCGGGCATCGCGTCGGTGCCGAAGACGCGCGCCTTGGCCGCGGCGTAGGCGGCCATCGAGCCGTGCCAGTCGAGGTGGTCCTGCGTGACGTTGAGCACCGTCGCGGCGGCCGGGTTGAAGTCCTGCACCTCGTCCAGCTGGAAGCTCGAGAGCTCCAGCACCCACACCTGCGGCAGGTGGCTGAACACCGGATCGGGTGCCGGCGGCGGGATCAGGACGACGGACGGCGCGTCGTCGTCGGGCAGCTTGGCCTCGGCGAGCGCGACGGCCTCGTCGGCCAGCACCTGGTCGGCATGGGCCTCGTCGACGTCGTCGGCCAGCTGCGCGGGGACGTCGCTGCCGTCGAGGGCGGCGAGTTCGCGCAACTCGTCGGCGTCCTCGGTCTCGACGAGTTCGGCGTCGTTCGCATCCTCGGCCGGCGCGGGCGCGTCGGGCTCGACGGGCAGCTCGAGCGCCGCGTCCGGGTTCGCCTTGGCCGCGGCCTTCGCGGCGCGGGCCTCGGCGCGCGCCACCTTCGCGGCAACAGCTTCCGCCTTGGCCTGCGCCTTGGCTTCGGCCTCGGCGGCTTTCGCGGCATCGGCGGCGGCGAGCTCGGCCTCGAGGCGCGCCTGCTTCTCGGCGGCCACGCGCGCGGCCTCCTGCTCGATGGCTTCCTGCGCGGCGCGGGCCGCGGCTTCCTCGGCGTCGATCAGCGCCTGCGCCGCGGCGGCTTCCGCGGCCTCGACGTCGGCCACGGCCTGCGCGGCGATCGCGGCGGCGAGCGTGTCCAGCATCGTCGGGCCGATGTTGCCGGCGACGGCCACGCTGCGGCCCGAGCGCTCGACGAGCTGGCCCGTGAGCGACGTGGTCGTCGTCTTGCCGTTGGTGCCGGTGATGGCCAGGATCTTCGGCGCGTAGCCGCGCTCGGCCTTCAGCTGGGCGAGCGCGCGCGAGAACAGGTCGAGCTCGCCGCGCACCGGCACGCCGGCATCCTTGGCGGCCTGCAGCAGCGCGCGCAGGCGCGTGTCGCCGGGACTCAGGCCCGGGCTCTTGTAGACGCGCACCACGCCGTCCAGGGCATCCGCCGCGAGCTCGCCCGACACGAACGTGCTGCCCTCGACCTCCGCGGCCAGCGCCGCGGCCTGCGGCGGGTTCGGGCGCGAGTCCCATACGCGCACGCGCGCGCCCTGGCCCGCGCACCAGCGCGCCATGGCCAGGCCCGAGGCCCCGAGGCCCAGGATCAGCACGGTGTTGTCGGACTCTTCGATCACTTGTCTTGCTCTACGAAAATCAACGCAGCTTCAGGCTGGCGAGGCCGACCAGGCACAGCAGCATCGTGACGATCCAGAAGCGGATCACGACCTGCGTCTCGGTCCAGCCGGACTTCTCGAAATGGTGGTGCAGCGGCGCCATCTTCAGGATGCGGCGCCCCTCGCCGTACTTCTTCTTCGTGTACTTGAAGTAGCTGACCTGCGCCATCACCGACAGCGCCTCGGCCACGAACACGCCGCCCATGATCCCCAGCACGATCTCCTGGCGCGTGATCACGGCCACCGTGCCCAGCGCGCCGCCCAGCGCCAGCGCGCCGACGTCGCCCATGAACACCTGCGCCGGATGCGCGTTGAACCACAGGAACGCCAGCCCCGCGCCGGCGATCGCCGCGCAGAAGATCAGCAGCTCGCCCGCGCCCGGGATGTACGGGAACAGCAGGTACTTCGAATAGACCGCGTTGCCCACCACGTACGCGAACAGCCCCAGCGCGCCGGCCACCAGCACCACCGGCATGATGGCCAGGCCGTCAAGGCCGTCGGTGAGGTTGACCGCGTTGCTGGCGCCGACGATCACGAAGTAGGTCATCGCGATGAAGCCGAAGACGCCCAACGGGTAGCTGACCGTCTTGAAGAACGGCAGCATCAGGTCGGCCTTGGGCGGCAGGTCGTTGGCGAAGCCGCTCGTCACCCAGCGCAGGAACAGCTCCAGCACACGCAGGTTGGACGTCTCCGACACGCTGAACGCGAGGTACAGCGCCGCGACCAGGCCGATCAGCGACTGCCACATGTACTTCTCGCGCGAGGGCATGCCCTCCGGGTTCTTCTGCACGACCTTGCGCCAGTCGTCCGACCAGCCGATCGCGCCGAAGCCGAAGGTCACGATCATCACGATCCAGACGAAGCGGTTGCTCCAGTCGCTCCACAGCAGCGTGGCGGTCGCGATGCCGATCAGCACCAGCACACCGCCCATCGTCGGCGTGCCGCGCTTGACCATGTGCGACTGCACGCCGTACTCGCGGATCGGCTGGCCGATCTTCAGCTCGGTCAGGCGGCGGATGACCCACGGGCCGAAGAACAGGCCGATCAGCAGCGCCGTCATTGCGGCCATCACTGCGCGGAACGTGTGGTACTGGAACACGCGCAGGAAGCCGAAGTTTTCCGGGTAGTGGCCCTGCAGCCAACCGGCGAGGCTAAGCAGCATCGTGGCCTCCCTCGTCGTGCGCGATCAGCAGCGCGACCGCGCGTTCCATGCCCATGAAGCGCGAGCCCTTGACCAGCACCGACGCGAACGCCGGCTCCGCGGCCGCCGAATCGCCGAGCGCGGCCAGCAGCGCGGGCGTGTCGGCGAAGTGGCGTGCGTCGGGGCCGTAGGCGTGCGCGGCGTGCGCGCACAGCGTGCCGGCGCACCAGAATTCGTCGATGCCGCGGGCCTGCGCGTAGGCGCCGATCTCCTGGTGGAACGCCGGGCCCTGATCGCCGACCTCGCCCATGTCGCCCAGCAGCAGCCAGCGCGGCGCCGGCAGGCCTGCGAGCACGTCGATGGCGGCGCGCACGGAGTCGGGGTTGGCGTTGTAGGTGTCGTCGACCAGCGGGATCGCCTTGCCGCCGCGCCTGAGCGATTTCAGCTGCGAGCGTCCCTTGACCGGCGCGAAGGCTTCGAGCCCGCGCACGACGTCGGCCAGCGCGATGCCGGCCCCGAGCGTCGCCGCGGTCGACGCCAGCGCGTTGAGCACGTTGTGGCGGCCGGCCACGCGCAGCGTCAGGCGCGCCTGACCCTGGGGTGTGGTCATCTCCACCTGCCAGGCGACGCCGGCCCAGCGTGCGCGCGCCGAGATCTCCGCGCGCGGCCATTCGCCGTCCGGCTCGCCGGCCAGCGCGAAGCGCAGGCAGCGGCGCGCGCCGGCCTGCGCCTGCCAGATGTCGGCGTACGCGTCGTCGGCCGGGAAGACGGCGATGCCGTCGGCCGGCAGCGCCTCGATCGCGGCGCCGTTCTCGCGCGCCACGGCTTCCACGGTGCCCATGAATTCCTGGTGCTCGCGCTGCGCGTTGTTGACGAGCGCGACCGTCGGCTGCGCGATGCGCGCGAGCACGGCGATCTCGCCCGGATGGTTCATGCCCAGCTCGACGACCGCGGCGCGGTGCGACGCGTTCAGCTGCAGCACCGTCAGCGGCACGCCGATGTGGTTGTTGAGGTTGCCCGCGGTCGCGTGCGCCGCGTCGCCGTGCGCGGCGCGCAGGATGGACGCGATCATCTGCGTGACCGTGGTCTTGCCGTTGCTGCCGGTGACCGCGATCACGGGCGCGGCGAAGCGCCGGCGCCAGCCGGTGGCCAGCGCCTGCAGCGCTTCGAGCGAATCTTCGACGACCAGGCCATCCAGACCGGCCTCGGCGACGCCGTGCGTGCCGATCGCCGCCACCGCGCCGGCGGCGCGCGCCTGCGGCAGGAAGTCGTGCGCGTCGAAGCGCTCGCCCTTCAGCGCGACGAACAGGTCGCCCGCGCGCAGCGTGCGCGTGTCCGTGTGCACGCGCTCGAACGCGCGCGCACCGTCGCCGACCAGCGCCGCGCCCGGCACCAGCGCGACCGCGTCCGCGAGCGTCATCATGGCCGTCATGCCGCGAGCCCCCGCTTCCCCAGGCCGGCCAGCGCTTCCTCGACATCGGAGAAGTGCTGGCGCACGCCGTTGATTTCCTGGTAGTCCTCGTGGCCCTTGCCCGCGATCAGCACGACGTCGCGCGCGTCCGCGCCCGCCAGCACCTGCGCGATGGCCGCGCGGCGGTCGACGATCACCTGCACCGGCGCCCCGCCGACGGCGCCCGCGGCGACCTGGTCGACGATGGCCTGCGGATCCTCGGTGCGCGGGTTGTCGCTGGTGACGACGACGGCGTCGGCCAGCCGCGCGGCGATGCCGCCCATCAGCGGACGCTTGGTCGCGTCGCGGTCGCCGCCGCAGCCGAACACGCAATGCAGCCTGCCGCCGCGGTCGGCCGCCAGCGGGCGCAGCGCGGCGATGACCTTCTCCAGCGCGTCGGGCGTGTGCGCGTAGTCGACGACGACCTCGGGCTGGCCCGCGGCGTTCGCGGCGACGCGCTGCATGCGGCCCGGCACCGGCGTGACCAGGCCCGCGACGCGCGCAGCGTCGGCCAGCGGGATGCCCAGCGCGCGCAGGCCGCCGATGACGCTCAGCAGGTTGTGCACGTTGTAGTCGCCGATCAGCGTGGTGACGACGGCGGCGCGCCCGGCGCCCGACTCGACCAGCGTGAACGCGAGGCCGCCGTCGCGGTAGCCGATGCCCTCGGCCAGCAGGCGGGCTTGCGAGTCGGTACGCGTGGAGTACGTCCACAGGTCCAGCGGACCGTGCGTCAGCTCGCCGGCCAGCAGGTCGCCGGCGTCGTCGTCGATGTTGACGACGGCCGCCTTCAGGCCGGGCCAGCCGAACAGCAGGCGCTTGGCGGCCCAGTAGCTGTCCATGCTGCCGTGGTAGTCGAGGTGGTCGCGCGTGAAGTTGGTGAACAGCGCGACCTCGATGCGCGTGCCCGCGAGCCGCTGCTCGACGATGCCGATGGAGCTGGCCTCGATCGCGCAGGCGGCGAAGCCGTCGTCGACCATGCGGCGGAACGCGGCCTGCAGCGAGACGGGATCGGGCGTCGTCAGGCCGGTGGCCTTGATGGTCCAGTCCTGCTTGGAATCGCCTGCCGCGACGGCCATGGGCAGCGGCGGCACGCCGATGCCCAGCGTGCCGACCACGCCGGCGCGGCGGCCGAGCAGGTTCAGCGCCTGCGAGGTCCACCAGGCGGTCGAGGTCTTGCCGTTGGTGCCGGTGGTGGCGACGACCTTCAGGCGCTCGCTGGGCTCGTCGAAGAAGGCCGCGGCGATGTGGCCGGTGGCCGCCTTCATCGAGGTCAGCGTGGCGATGCGGGCGTCCTCGAAGCCGAACGCGTCGACCTGGTCCTGCTCGACGAGGCACGTGGACGCGCCCGCGGCGAGCGCGTTCGCGACGAAGCGGCGGCCGTCGTTCGCGTAGCCCGGCCAGGCGATGAAGGCGTCGCCCGGCTGCACGGCACGGCTGTCCGTGCGCAGCGTGCCCGTGACCCAGGACTTGAGCCAGCGCGCGGCGGCGGCGGGGGATTTGAGACGCGTGAGCGGCATGGGATCAGTTCTCGGGGGTCTGGGCGACGTTCGTCTGCGTGATCTGCGTGCGCACGTCGAGGTCGGGGGCGACGCCCAGCAGCGGCAGCGTCTGCGAGACGATCTGGCTGAACACCGGTGCGGCGACGTCGCCGCCGTAGTGCAGGCCGGCGTTGGGCTCGTCCACCATCACGGCCACCACGATGCGCGGATGCGAGATCGGCGCCAAGCCCACGAACCACGGGCGGTACTTGTTCTGGGCGTAGCCGTGGCCCTCGGCCTTGTACGCGGTGCCGGACTTGCCGCCGACGCTATAGCCCAGCGTGCGCGCCTTCGGCGCTGTGCCGCCGGGCGACGTGACCATCGTCAGCATCGCGTTGATCTCCTTGACCGTCTCCGGCTTGAACACGCGCGGGCCCGGCCCGGGCGCGCTCTGCCGCAGCATCGACACGCCCTCCAGCACGCCGTCGTTGGCGAACACCGTGTAGGCGCGCGCCAGCTGGAACAGCGAGGCCGACAGCCCGTAGCCGTAGGCCATCGTCGCCTGCTCGATCGGGCGCCAGGTCTTGTACGGGCGCAGCCGGCCGGTGACGACGCCGGGGAAGTTGATCTGCGGCTTCTGGCCCAGGCCGATCGACGAGAACTTCTCCCACTCCTCCTTGGGCGTGAGCTTCATCGCCAGGCGCGCGGCGCCGATGTTGCTGGACTTCTGGATCACCTGCTGCACAGTCAGCCAGCCGTTGGGCTCGGCGTCCTTGGGCGCGAAGCCGCTGATGACCAGCGAGCCGGGCGTCGCGTCGACCATCGACGTCGGCGTGACCAGGCCCTTCTCCAGCGCCGTGCCGACGATGAAGGGCTTCATCGTCGAGCCCGGCTCGAACACGTCGGTCAGCGCGCGGTTGCGCAGCTGCGCGCCCGACAGGTGGTGGCGGTCGCCCGGGTTGTAGCTCGGGTAGTTGGCCAGCGCCAGCACCTCGCCGGTGAGCGTGTCGATGACGACCACGCTGCCGCCCTTGGCCTTCTGCGCGATCACTTGGTCGCGGATGCGCTGGTAGGCGAAGAACTGCACCTTGGAGTCGATCGCCAGCTCGATGTCCTCGCCGTTGATCGGGCGCTGCGGGTCGCCGATGTCCTCGACGATGCGGCCCAGGCGATCCTTGACGACCTCGCGCGAGCCGTCGCGGCCCTGCAGCTGCTGCTGGTAGGCGAGCTCGATGCCTTCCTGGCCCTTGTCCGCGTCGCCGGTGAAGCCCACCACGTGCGCCGCGGCCTCGCCTTCCGGATAGCGGCGGCGGAACTCGCTGACCTGGTGGACGCCCTTGAGGTCGAGCGCCTTGACGGCCGCGCCGACGCCGTCGTCGACCTGGCGCTTGAGCCACACGAAGTTCGGGTTGCCGTCGAGGCGGTCGTTGAGCTCGGCCACGGAGATGCCGAGCGCCTGCGCGAGCTGCTTCTTCTCGCCGGCGTCGGCGTCGACGTCCTTGGGGATCGCCCAGATCGACGGCGTGGGCACGCTGGTGGCCAGCAGCAGGCCGTTGCGGTCGACGATGCGGCCGCGGCTGGCCGGCATCTCCAGCGTGTGCGCATAGCGCGCCTCGCCCTGCTTCAGGTAGAAGTTGGTGGCGATGATCTGGATGTAGGCGGCGCGCCCGACCAGCACGAGCGAGCCGACGCCCACCAGCACGACCAGGAAGCGGCTGCGCCACAGTGGCGTCTTCGACGCCAGCAGCGGGCTGTTGGCGTACGTGACGTTGCTCACCGCGCGGGCCCGCGACGACTGCACGCGCTTGTTCGGCTTGTTCATCGCGAGCCCCCCGCTTCGGGAGCGCTGGCGGCCGCCGGCGACGCCGCGAGCGGCGCGGACGGCGGCGCCGCGGCCAGGCCGGCGTCGACCACGTACTGCGTGTTGGCCGGCGTGGCGGCGCGCATGTTGAGCTTGGTGCGCGCGGTGCTCTCGACCCGCAGGTGCGTCGCCTGCGCCTGGCGCTCCGCCTCGAGGCGCCGGCGGTCGGACTCGAGCTGGCGCTCGGTGCCGTGCGCGTTCTCGATCTCGGCGAACAGGCGGCGCGACTCGTAGCTGATCTTGACGAGGTACAGCCCGCTGACGATCAGCGCGAGCGCGAGCAGCACGTTGAGCCGCACCACGAAGGATTGACCGCTCATGCCAGCCTCTCCGCCACGCGCAGGATCGCGGAGCGCGCGCGGCCGTTGGCGGCGACCTCGGCGGCGCCCGGCTTGACGCGGCCCAGCGCGTGCAGGCGCAGCGCCCTGGACGGCGGCGCGAACGGCGCGCGGCGGTCGATCTCGGCCTTGCTCTCGCGCGCGATGAAGGTCTTGACGATGCGGTCCTCCAGCGAGTGGAAGCTGATCACCGCGAGGCGGCCGCCGGTCTCCAGCAGGCCCAGCGCGCTCGTCAGGACCTGTTCGAGCTCCTCGAGCTCCGCATTGACGAAAATCCGAAGAGCCTGAAAGGTGCGCGTGGCGGGATCCTGGCCCGCCTCGCGGGTCCGGACCGCACGAGCCACGACGGCGGACAGCTCGCGAGTGGTTCGCACGGGCGTCCCGCTCTCGCGCAAAGTAACAAGCGCCTTTGCAATAGCCACAGCAAACCGCTCTTCCCCGTAGTCACGAATCACCTCTGCAATGTGACGCTCGTCGGCGCGAGCGAGAAAGTCGGCCGCGGTCTCGCCGCGCGTGGTGTCCATGCGCATGTCCAGCGGGCCGTCGAAACGGAAGCTGAAGCCGCGTTCGGGGGTGTCGATCTGCGGCGACGACACGCCCAGGTCCAGCAGCAGGCCGGTGATCTGGCCGATGCCGCGCTCGGCCAGCGCCGCGGGCAGCTGCGCGAAGCTCGCGTGCACGATCTCGAAGCGCGGGTCGCGCACGGCGTCGGGGCCGTCCTTGGCGGCGGCCACGGCGGCCGGATCGCGGTCGATGCCGATCACGCGCGCGCCCGGGCCCAGGCGCGACAGCAGCTCGCGCGTGTGCCCGCCACGGCCGAAGGTGCCGTCGACGTAGATGCCGTCCGGCTTCGTCACGAGTGCGTCGATGGCCTCGTGGAGCAGGACGGTGGTATGCAACCCCGAGTGGTCCACGATGCGTCAGAAGATGAGATTGTCCAGGGCGGCGGTGGCCTGCTCCTGCATCACGCGCGCCTCGTGCGCCGCGTAGGCAGGGGTCGCCCACAGTTCGAAGTGACTGCCCATGCCCAGCAGCGTCACGTCCTTTTCGAGTCCGGCCCAGCTGCGGAGTTCCGGGCGGATGAGCACGCGCGAGGTGGCGTCCCACTCGACGTCGTCCGCATGCCCGAGGAACACGCGCTTGACGCCCACCTGCGAGAACGGCAACTGGGCGACCTGGTCGCGGAAGGGTTCCCAGTACGGGCGCGGGAAGATCATCAGGCACCCGTGCGGATGCTTGGTGACGATGAGGCGGCCGCCGCACAATGACTGGAGATCCTCGCGATAACGCGACGGCATGGAGACTCGCCCCTTGCCGTCCAGCGTCAGCGCCGAAGGACCTTCAAAAATCAGAGATGCCACAACCCACCACAAAAGTGCACTTTGATGCACTTTAGCGACTCGCTAGCGTGGGGTCAACGCGTCATCGTCCGAAAAAATCAATGAAATCAAGCACTTAGGCGGCGTTTTGCAAGCGAATCTCGTTCTAAATTAAGGACTTGCGCGCGGCTATGAAAGTGAAGTGTTAGCTGACTTCACGCGTTCTTGTTCGTGGGGGATTTCCCGCATTGTCGCCAATGCCGAGCAGGATTCGGTCGAGACACGGCGCCGCCGGGTCGGTGGGCGACGCGCGGCAAGTGGATGCTGGCGAGGCAAAGGCTCATGGGGTGAGCCTGCGGCCAAAACCGCGTGGAGACCGCGCGGAAGGCCGCTGCGGGGTCGCCGGCAGATCGATTCAACGATCGCGCGGGCAACGCGAAACTGGGCGCGATTTCACAATCGCGCCCAGCCTGGAAATTCGGTGCTCGATATCGCGCGACGCGGTACCCGGGTCGACGCGCTATTCACGGCATGGCGGAATTCGCTCCGCCGCAAGGGCCTTTCAGACCAGGGTGCCGCCGCGCGGGAAATCGGTTCCGCTGCCGGTGCTGAAGAGGTAGTTGAAGATGAGTTCGATCATGGCGCTGCTCCGTATATGTGCCGCATCGGCAGCGCAATTTGAGCAGCGACTGTCAATCCCGTAACCTACAAACCCTTGCAGTTCCGATGGGTGGCGACGAATGCCTAGATGATGCCCAGCGCCATCGCGTTCAGCACCGCCTTGTGCTTGTTGCTCGCGTTGAGCTTGGTCAGGATTCCGCGCATGTAATAGGTGACGGTCCAACTGCTGATGCACAGTATCTGGGCCGTCTCGCCCGCGGTCTTGCCGGCGGCGGTCCATTTCAATATCTCCAGCTCGCGCTTGGTCAGCATGGGCGCGTCCGGCGCGGTCGGCATGGGACGCAGCAGGCGCGTCGCCGCGTCCTGGGCGTGCACCGCGGCCAGTTGCAGGTCGGCGAGCATCCGCGTCAGCTCCTCGTCGCGCGAGGGCAGCGGATCGGGCCGGTCGAAGCCCAGCATGAAATGGCGCCCCCCGGGGATGTGCAGCGACACCGCGATGCCGTTCCGGTAGCCGAACACCGCCTGCTGCTCCCACAGGTCGCCCGCGCCCGCGTTCACGTAGGCCGACTGGTCGTAGACGAACGGCACGCTGACGAGCTTGAGCCGCTGCAGCACGGGGTCGCGCCGGGCGTCGTCCGCATTCAGCGTCACGCTTTCCGCGAACGCCCGCGGCGCGTTGTGCACCATCTCGAACGTGCGGGTCTTGTCGGGCAGTTCCGTGACCAGCGAAGCGCTCATCAAACCGAATCCGAGCTCCTCGCCGAATTCGATCAGGTTCTTTCTGAAAGCCTGCAGGTCGCCGGATTGGCTGACGTCCAGGAATCGCTGATAACGCATGACCCTCCGCTCCTACAAACTCTTGCGGGGTTCCCTACAAGTGTTTGCGGGTTGCCCCGAAACGCCATATGGGAAACCATTGATCATCGGCGAAAGATGATGGCGAGGAAAAATGTCTGCTGCTGCGAGCCCGGTTCGATGTGTCAAAAGCTGGGCTCCCGTCGCCACTGCGATGCGCCGATGGCAGGAGTCTAGCGCGGGGTTGCAGCATGTCGGCACCACGCACTCGCCGCAGCCCGGCCGCAACGGCCGCAGTTGCGGCCAGATCCTCTGGGCGACCGAGGTCGGGGACTGCAAGGTCGGGCTGGCGTGGAGCTGGACCTGCCTGCGCGGCAACGTCGTCGTCATGACCGACCCGATGCGCGTCACGACCAACCTGGCGCTGGTGGACGACGAATCGGGCGAGCCGTTGTCGGCCAGCGCGCTGATGTGCTGCCTCAACGGCGTGATCCATTCGCTGCCCTGGCAGGACAAGATCCGGGCCGCGGCCTGACATCGGTAAAAAAAAGCGGGGTGCCGACGGTTCGTCAGCACCCCAAGAGTCAATCAGCGTCTTCCGCTGCTCCCGGAGGAACCTGAAGGGCCGATTGTGGAGGGTTCGATTTCCGTCGCGGTATTCACCGCACCGGAAGCTGAGTTCATTACAGCAAACGCCACCCCGGCGGAGAACTACAAGGTCTTGCAGTTTTTGCCCCTGCAAGACCTCGATACCCCGATCGCGGTATTTCTCCCGCTCCGGGGATATTGCGCCGCAGCGCGTCGATGCGGATCGAGCGCGGCCACGAACCGTCCGCGGAGCATGCCGCCGGAGGCATCGACGAAAAGAAACGGGGGCGGCTCCCACCGCCCCCCAAGGACAATCCCGAGCGACGCCGGCAGGCTGGCCGCTCGGGAAGGGCACTCAGAGCTTCGCGCTGAACTCGACCTGGAACTTGCGCGGGTCGGTGACCGACGCCGTGTAGGGCACGCCGACGGCGGCCGAGAGGTTGCTCAGGCCCGTGACGTAGCGCTTGTCGAACAGGTTGGTCACGATCAGCGCGACGCCCCAGTGGTCGGCAGGCGCCGTCCAGCCCAGGCGGGTGTCGACGCGATCGCGCGCCTGGCCCACCTTGAAGGCCGGCGTCGACAGGCAGCTGCCCTGCGCGGCGGAATCGGCGTTGCAGCGCGTGGCCCCGATGTGGCTGCCCTGCAGCGACCACTGCGCCTTGCCGCCGGCCAGCGCAGTGGTGACGTCGACACCCGCGGCGAGCGACAGGCTGGGGGTGCCGTAGGGCTGGCCGGTGAGGTCGTTGGCGCCGGGCGCGAGGTTCTTCTGCGACTTGTACTTCTGGGCTATCCATTCGCCGTTCGCGAACAGCCGCAGCGGCGCGGCGGCCTGCCAGCTCAGCTCGCCGTCCAGGCCGGTGGCCTCGACGTCGCTGACGGTGATCGCGTAGTAGCCCACCGAGCCGTCGGTGGGCTGCACGAAGTTGATCGACTGCAGGTTCTTGAACAGGTAGTGGAACAGCGCCGCGCCGTAGCTGACGCCCGCGCCGGGGATGCGGCCCTTGGCGCCGAGCTCGAGGCTGGTGATCGTCTCGGGGTCGAAGCGGCCGCCGTTGGCGTCGGTGCTGACGGAGTTGAAGCCGCCGGCCTGGTAGCCGCGCGTCACCGAGCCGTAGACCATGGCGTCGGGCGTGAGCTGGTGGTCGAGCACCAGGCGCGGGCTGGTGTTGTGCCAGGTCTTGCTGGTGTAGACAGGCGCGGATTGCCACGCGGGGTTGGTGAACTCGATGTTGGTGGCCTGCAGGCCCTGCGCCAGCGCGGCGAGCTGCGCTGCGGTCGCGGCGTCGAGGGCGCCCGCGTCGACCAGTTGCTGGAAGAACGCCGGCGTCAGCACGGCGAGCTGCGCGTCCAGCCCGGGCGCCGAGCGCAGCGGGTTGTACCAGCTGAACTTCTTGGTGTCCTGCGTGAAGCGCACGCCGGTGGTCAGGTTGGTCCGGTCGTCCAGGTGCCAGATGACGTCGCCCATCAGCGCCTCGGAGTGCGAGGCCAGCGTGTTGTTCATGCCCTCCGTCCAGCCCTGGCCCAGCAGGTTGAAGTCCGTGAGGCCGGCCTGCTGGGCGATGCCCGTCAGCAGCGACAGCGGCGGCGCGGGCAGGCCGAAGCCCTGGGCGTTGAGGACGTTGAACAGCACCGGGTCGAGCGTCGTGGTGTTGGTGTCGACGCGGCTGGTCTGCGCCGAGTGCTCGGACGCGAAGCTCGCGCCGACCAGCCAGTCGGCCAGCCTGCTCTTGCCGTTGACGCGGAACTCCTGCTCGAAGGTGGTGCTCTTCTCGAAGTTGCCTGTGGCCAGGTAGGTGGCGGCGTTGTCGGTGCCGTCGTTGTCCTCGACGTTGACCGAATCGAAGTGGCGCCAGCCGGTGGTCGAGGTCAGCAGGATCTTGTCGGAGAGCTCCTGCTCGATGCGCAGGTTCAGGCCGTTGAAGATGCGCGACTCGACGCCGCCCACGACGTCGTTGCGCAGCTGCTCGTGCCGCGGGTCGATGTACGTGACCGAGCCGTCGGCGTTGTACGAGCCGGCGGCCCAGATGGGGCGCGGGCGCTCCTTCAGGTCCTCGTGCTCCCATGTCAGCACGGCGCTGGTCGAGTCGCTGGGCGACCAGCGCGCGCCCAGCCGCGTGCCCCAGGTGTGCGCCTGCGGGTTCCGCTTGCCGTCGACCGCGTTGGTGGCCCAGCCGTCGCTCTTCTCGCCAACCGCCGACATGCGGACGCTGAAGTCCTCGCCCAGCGGCTGGTTGAGCACGCCCTCGGCGTGCACCGTGCCGTAGTCGCCCGCGCGCACCAGGCCGGACGCCGTGCGCCGGCCGTCGGGGTCGTTGGTGACGATGGAGATCGCGCCGCCCGCGCTGTTGCGGCCGAACAGCGTGCCCTGCGGGCCCTTGAGCACCTCGACGCGCTTGACGTCGTTGAAGTTGAGCATCGCGCCGCCGGTCTTGCCGGTGTAGACGCCGTTGACGTAGACGCCCACCGGCGCGTCGGTGCCGATGCCGAAGTCGCCGTTGCCCAGGCCGCGCAGCGCGTAGCTGGGCTGCGTGGGCTGGCTGGCGTCGATGGACAGGCCGGGCACGAAGTCGGCCACCTGCGACAGGTTGACCGCACCCGACTTGGCGATCTCCTCCGGCCCGACCAGCTGCAGCGCGATCGGCACCTTCTGGACTTCCTGCTTGCGTCCCTGCGCCGTGACCTCGATCACCTGCACCTCGCCGCCCGGTGCCGACGCGGCGGCGTCGGGCGCGGCCGCCTGCGCGCGCGCGCCGGCGCTCGCGCCCGCGAGCACGGCCGCGAGGGCGGCGACGGCGATGGAGGTCGGACGGCGGGCAGGATGTCGTTGCATGTCAGTCCTTCGTGGGTGTGTCGTTCTGGCAGTGGCCGGGCATGGCGGCGATCCAGTCGCGGATCAGCTGCACGCCCTCCTGGTGCACGGTGTTGCGGCCCAGCTCGGGCATCATCACGCCGCCTTCCGTGCTCGCGAGCCGGAACGGCAGGATCGATTCGTCGGGCTTGCCGGGCACGATGTCGTCGATACGGTCACCCGTACCCTTGCCCGCCGCAACGGAAGGCTTGCACAAGCCCAGCGACCAGTCGGCCGGGCCGAGCGCATCGAGCCGCAGCGCGGTGTTGCTGGCGGTACCGGTGCTCTGGTGGCAGTGCGCGCAGTTGACGTCGAGGTAGCTGCGGGCGCGCGCCGCGAGCGGCTGCTGCGGATCGCGCCAGTCGGCCGCGCGGGGCAGCTCGCCCGCGGGCACGCCGGTAAGGAAGCCGGCGCGCACCCAGCGCGCGATCTGGTTCTCGCTCCCGTCGGCGTAGGCCAGCATGCGGTTGAGGTTGCGCGCCTTCGCGCCCAGCGGCGTGAACGTGCCGCCCCTCAGGTTGGTGACGTGGCAGGACGCGCACTGGTTCTCGTTCGGGACGACGTAGGTGAACTTCCGGCCGTGGCCCTGCGCATCCACCAGCTCGAGGGCCTGGGTGTCGCCCGTGCGCTGGAGTTCGGCCTCGGTCTGGGCGGCGTTCCACACGTAGGGCAGCACGGTCCAGCCGTCGGCGCGGCGCACGAGCACGCGCGTCTCGACCAGGCGCACGCGCGAAAGATCCAGGCCCGCGGCCGGCGCGCCCGGCTCGGCGTCGTAGGTCTCGAGGACGGCATCGGCGGCTCCGGCGCGCGGGTAGTAGAAGGTCTTGGACAGGATGGTGCCGACGGGGAAGTCGAACGCCTGGTCGGGCGAGTACTTCGCCGATACCCCTGCAGGCATCCATACCGTGCGCAGCTTGTGCGCGTAGTCGCTGAACAGCGGCGTGACGAGGTCGTACGGCAGCACGCCCGCGTTGAGCGTCAGGCGGCCGCCGGCGACGTCGAGCAGGTGCCAGTCGGACAGGCGCTCCGGCTTGCCGTCGGCGATGAAGGCCACGGGCGCCGGCGCGCGCGCGCAGCTCGCGAGCAGCGCGAGCAGGCAGGCGGCGGCGCCGGACAGCGGACGCAGTCGCATGGATCGCTCAGACCGCCGCGGCCGAGGCGGCGCCGGCGGCCTTCAACGTGATCGGCGACAGCGGCGCCAGCTTGCAGCGCAGCTCCTCGCTGACCATGCGCGGGCTCTTGTACTTGTTCGGGCCGTCGGCGTTGAGCACGCCCGAGGCGGTGGCGTCGACGCACAGGCGTTCCTCGGGCACGTTGGCGCGCGCGGTGTCGACGTAGCCGTCCCACAGCACGTCCGGGAAGTGGCCGTTGAGGCCGAACATCGCGGTCTTGAGCACCTTCAGGTCCATGCCGTCGGGCGCGTCGCCGCCGCCCTTGTAGCGGTTGTCGTGCACGTAGATGCCGCGCGGGTACGGGTCGTAGCCCGCCTGCGTGCCCTTGGCGCTGAAGTAGCCGGTGGAGAAGTAGCTGGAGATGATGACGTTGGCCGTCGCGTTGTCCGTGACGTCGTTGTCGAAGATCTCGACCAGCGAGTTCGAGTTGACCACCACGCCCGAGCCCGCCGGCACGCTGGCGACGGCCGTGCCCTTGGCGCCGAAGTTGCCGAGGTTGTTGGCCGCGACCTGGTTGTGGAACACGCGCGTGCTGTGCCCCGGCTGCGACAGGTTGGGCATGTTGAACACGAGGATGCCGCCGGTGTTGCCGGTGGCCACGTTGTCGTGCACGTCGGCGGCTATGGTGTTCTCGATCTCGATGCCGGCCACGTTCTGCTCGGCGCGGCAGTTGCGCACGATCACGTTCTTCGACTGGCCCACGTAGATGCCCGCGTCGGCCGCGCCGAAGGACTGCGAGCCCTCGATCAGCACGTTGTTGGTCTTGACCGGGTACAGGCCGTAGGCGCCGTTGGTGGTCTTGGGGCCGTCCGTCCAGCGCACGCGCACGTTGCGGATGGTGATGTTGTCGCCGCTGTTGATCTTGAGGGCGTCGCCCTTGGTGTCCTCGATGGTGAGGCCCTCGATCGTGAAGTCGCTCGCCTGCGCCAGCAGGCCCTCGGGACCGGCGACCTGGTCGCGGAACGACAGCACGGTCTGCTCCATGCCGGCGCCGCGGATCGTGACGCCGTTGACGCGCAGCGACAGCCCGCGATCGAGGTGCCAGCGGCCGGCCGGGATCTCGACGACGGTGCCCGGCTTGGCGTCGAGCAGCTGGCCCTGCAGCTTCTTGGCGAACTCGGCGTCCACCGGCAGGTCGCCGGCGCGGACGTTCGGATCGGCCTGCTTGCTGCAGCCGCCGAGCACGCCGGCAAGCGCTGCCGCGACGGCGGCGACGAGGACGATCCTGCGACGGGACGGACGGGTCGGATGCATGGCGATACCTCGCGAGACACGACGACCCAAAAGATAGCAATCGCTACCGTTGGCGGAGCTAGTGATTTCCCTGTGCTGCGAAATCGCAACCGGGGACACCATAGTCATAGCTACCGTATCGACCGCCGCGAGCCGACTTCGCGACGGCTGCGCCCTTCCCTCACGAGTCCCGACCATCGCATGCCGCGCAAACCCAAGGCCAAGCTTCCCGACGACGCGACCCCCGGCACCGCCGCCGGCGTGGAGCTCGACCGCAAGCGCGACCCGACGCAGACGCGCGCGCTCGAGACCTGCGAACGCATCCTCGACGCCGCCGCCCACCTGCTGGGCGAGGTCGGCATCGAGCGGCTGTCGACCAACCTGATCTGCGAGCGCGCCGGCCTGTCGCCGCCCGCGCTGTACCGCTACTACCCGAACAAGTACGCGGTGCTGGCCGAGCTGGGCGTGCGGCTGATGATGGGCCAGAACGAGCTGCTCGAGAACTGGGCCACGCCGGCGACGATGAAGCTGCCGGCCGCGAAGTTCGAGGATCGCATCCGCCGGCTGTTCCTGGACACGCTGGAGATGACGCGCCAGGCCACCGCCGGCGAGTGGATCACGCGCGCGCTGCGCGCCGTGCCGTCGCTGGCGCCGGTGCGCCTGGAGTCGCACGCGCACGTCACCGGCCTGCTGGTGGCGGCGTTCGCCGTGGCGCATCCCGCGGTGCCGCAAGATCGCGTGCGGCTGGTGTCGCGCCTGGCGGTGGAGGTGATGTACTCCGCGCACGAGCTGATGTTCGACGACCCCGGGCTCGACCCCGAGGAAGTGGGGCGCGTGATGTCGCACATGGTCACCGCGCAGGTGATGCAGCTGCGCCGCGAGACGCGCTGACGCCGCGGCTTGGCCACCGTCAGCGGGCTGTCGGCGCTTGCTCGCGCGCGGTGTCCAGCCAGAGCCCCAGCGCCGCGAAGGCCACATAGGAGATGAGCGCCAATACAGCCTCGTCCTTGATGTCGGGCGGCGGCGGGCCGAGCTTGTCGAATGCGAGACCGCCAATCATGGCGGCGGCGGTCACCCACGGGGCGATGCGGCCCGCCTGGTTGCGCGGCACGGTGCGCCACATGTAGATCGCGAAGCCGGCAACGAGGAGCCCGAGTTCCGAGCCGATGGCGAGCATCGGTGAATTCCACCAGCCAAGCCCGACCTTGAGTCCGCCGGGGTAGAGCTGCAGGTCGGGCGCGTGCACCAGGAAATCCAGCACCCAGTGGGAGAAGACGAGCACCCCGATCGCGATCGCCGCGGCCCGGCCCGACCGGCGGTCGAGCGCCCGGTAGACCAGCGCGCCGATCGCGGACAGCGCGAGCGCGCCGGGCAGCGAGTGGTCGTAGGGCATGTCGTAGAGCACGAGGTTCGACATCGCCATGACATGCGGGACGACGCGGCCGTGCTCGACGCCGGCCAGGATCAGCGCGGCCCAGACGAAATCCATCCACTGCACCGCGATGAACGCAGCCGCCAGGGACGGGGGCCGTCGCACGGCCTTGGTCGCCAGCGCCGGCGCGTAATGTCCGATGAACATGTTCTTTCTCCTATGACTTTCGACTTCGAGGCGGGGCGCCCTCAGGCGCACGGGTTGTCGACGCGCCGGACGGCCTCGTACCAGCGCGGGGCATTCGCGACGTCGGCGAGATGGGCGAAGACGACCTCCGGCGGACGGTCTATCCGGAGTCGGACTTCAAACATGCGATGAACTCCCCTCGGTTGTCGGTCCAGGCGAGCCGGACATGCAACGAGGTCGACTCATGAGGTACTCCTGGTGGAACGAACGACGACTCCACTCTAGGAGGACCGCGGCAATGGATCCAATGGCCTCTGTGCACCGTCTCGATGCACAGGATTCATGGTCCCTTCCTGCTCCAGCCGCGGCAGGCCCTGCCGGCGTTCAATCGGCGACCATCATGTCCGTGATCCACTGGACGATCGGTTCGTTGGCGCGCCCCCGGGCCCGCATGACGAGCACCTCCCACGTCGGCAGCGCCAGGGGCAACTCGAACAGGCCGAGGTGCGCGGTCTCCTGCATCCGCAGTGCGACCCGCTCGGCGATGACGGCAATCGCCTGTGAAGCGCCGACCAGGAACGGGACAGCGAGAAAGCTGGAGCAGGTGGCGCTCACCTGGCGTGTTCGGCCGAGGGCCTCCAGTGCATCGTCGACGGCACCTCGCGAATCGCCGCGCGGCGAGACCAGGATGTGGGGCAGCCGCACGAAGTCCTCCAGTTCCATGTGCAGCTTCCTGCCTCGCTTGACCAGGGCCGGGTGCCCCTTGCGCGCGATGCCGACAAAGCGCTCCTGGTGGACAGGCCGGCAATCGAGACGCTGCGGAATCCGGGCAAAGGAGCCCGACCCCAGCACGATGTCGAGATCGCCGGCGTCCAGCATGCTCACGGCAGATTCGATATCGGCTGGTCTGAGCCTCAGCTTCACGCCCGGCGCGGCTGCCTGGATTCTGTCCAGGACCGGGGCGATGACGGTCAACACGGCATGGTCGGTGGCCGCCACCGAGAGCGTCGTCTGCAGGCGACCCGGATCGAACGGGCCACGCGGACTGGCGACGAGCCGGACCGACTCGAGCACCGCCGCCACCCGCGGCATGAGCTCCATGGCCAACGGCGTCGGCGCGATCCCTCGGGGGTTGCGAACGAAGAGCTGATCGTCAAAGGCCGTACGCAGCCTCGACAGGGCGTGGCTGGCCGCGGACTGGGACAGATGCAGTCTCTCGGCCGCGCGGCCGACGTGCCTTTCGACCCAGAGAGCCTCGAGTACAACCAGCAGGTTGAGATCGAAACGCGTCAGATCCAGTGGCTTCATGATGCCTCGACGGTTCATCTCGCACGTGACGCACGGCACCCTCGCACGGCCCCGCAGCCGGCGACGTCACACGCGGTAGTAGTCCCGCACCTCGTAGCGCCGCGCATAGAGCGCGAAGGCCAGCGCCGCCAGCAGAGCGAAGCCCGCGAAGAAGAACATCTGGAAGGCCGTGACCGAGAGGCCGGTTCCGGCGATCCTCGCGGTCACCGCGTCGCTCCTGACGCTGACGTTGGACAGCAGCACCCAGAGGTTGCCGACGGTCACCGACAGGCTCCAGAAGCTCATGATCACGCCCTTCATCGCCATCGGCGCCTGGCTGTAGGCGAACTCCAGGCCGGTCGTCGAGACCAGCACTTCGCCCAGCGTCAGGAGGGCATAGGGCAGCACCTGCCAGGTGATGGCGACCTTCTCGCCGCCGTCCAGCCACAGTTGCATCAGCCCGACGACGATCCAGGCCGCGCCGGCGAACGCGATGCCGGCGCCCATGCGGCGCAGCGCGGTCAGCCGGACGCCGAGCTTCTCGATCAGCGGATAGAGCACGATCTTGTTGAAGGGGATCAGGATCAGCACCAGGGCCGGGTTCAGCGCCTGCATCATCGAGGACTGGAACCAGGCGGGCTTGGCCATCTGGTCGGCCTGCAGCACCCAGGTGGAGGCCTTCTGGTCGAACAGCGACCAGAACGGCGTGACCAGGCCGAAGAGCACGAGCAGGCGCAGCACGGCGCGCACGGCCGCCACGGCCTCCTCGCCGTGCTGGGGCGTCGCGCGGTCCAGCGCCATCCAGGCGCCGGCACCGCCGAAGCCGAGGACCAGGACGAGCGCCGTGCAGAGTGCCGCGACGACGCCAAGATCGTTCCAGAACGCCAGGGCCACGCCGGCCAGCACCGCCCCGACCAGGGCCACCGCACGGCCGGCCGGCGCCTGGCCGAGCGCCGTGCGCACGACCTTGAGAAAGCTGTTCGGATCCTCGTGGGCCGCGGGCTGCACGTGCACGTAGCTGCGCCGGGCCAACCAGAAGACGACGGTCGCGATGAACATGAACACGCCCGGGATGCCGAAGGCGACGGCGCCGCCGAAGCTCTTGAGGATCAGCGGCATGAACAGCGAGGCGAAGAAGCTGCCCAGGTTGATGATCCAGTAGAAGGCTTCGAAGACCTTCTGCGCCAGGCTGCGGTTGCTCTTGTCGAACTGGTCGCCGACGAAGGCGCTGACCAGCGGCTTGATGCCGCCGGAGCCGAGCGCGATCAGGAACAGGCCGAAGTAGAAGCCGTGCACGCTCGTGTCGAAGAGCGCGAGGCAGGCATGGCCGGCGCAATAGACCAGGCTCAGCCAGAGGATGGTGTGGTACTTGCCGAACCAGCGGTCGGCGATCCAGCCGCCCAGGAGCGGGAAGAAGTACACGCCGATGACGAAGGTGTGGAAGATCTCCTTGGCCTCGTTCTTGCGCATCGCCTCCGGGATGGACAGCAGCAGGCTCGTCATCAGGAACACGGTGAGGATGTTGCGCATGCCGTAGAAGCTGAAGCGCTCGCACCCCTCGTTGGCGATGATGTAGGGGATCTGGCGCGGCATCCTGCCGGCGGCTTGTGGCTGCTGGTTCATCGTGCGTCCTCGGGTCGGAGGGTCGAATTCGGAGAGGGCCGTAGCTTACGCTGCCGGACGCGGCGGTTGCCTGCGAATGATCCCTAGCGTTCAGCGATCCAGCGCCTGCTCGTACAGCGCCTCCAGCGCGCGGGCGTAGGCCGGCGTGTCCCACAGCGGCGCCGTCGCGCGCGCCCGCGCGAGGCGCTCGCGCACGCGCGCGAGGCGCGCGGGGTCGCGGGCGAGCGCGATCGCGCGGGACTCGAACGCGGCGACGTCGTCGACCAGCAGTTCGTCGGCGAGAGCCAGCGCATGCAGCAGGCTCGCGCCGACGCGGCCCGGGAAGGTCGTGCCGCGGCACGACAGCACCGGCAGCCCGGCCCACAGCGCGTCGCTGGCGGTGGTGTGCGCGTTGTAGGGCAGCGTGTCGAGGAACAGGTCGGCGCACGCGTGGCGCGCGAGGTGCTCGTCGAGGCGGATGCGCGGCGCGAAGTGCAGGCGGCTCGCGGCGATGCCGTGCGACTGCGCCGCCGCGCGCAGGTTCGCGGTCGCGGCATCGTTGTCCTGCAGCAGCCACAGCACGCCGCCGTCCACCGCGGCCAGGATGCGCATCCACGACGCGAAGGCGGCCGGCGTGATCTTGTAGGTGTTGTTGAAGCACGCGAACACGGTCGCGTCCTCGGGCAGGCCCAGCGACGCGCGCGTCGGCGCCGCGGCGACGGCGCGCTGGCGGTCGTTGGGCTGGTAGCTGTGCGGCAGGCGCAGCACGCGCTCGACGTAGGCACCCTCCTCGCCGCGCGGGATCGTGTCCGCGTCGGCGACGATCACGTCGAGATAGTCCGCGCCCAGCGTGCCGGGGAAGCCGAGCCAGTTCACCTGCACCGGCGCCGGACGGCGCGCGAACACGCCGGTGCGGCCCAGGCCGAACCAGCCGTTGAGGTTGACGAGGACGTCGATGCGCCGCTCGGCGATCGCGCGCGCCGCGGCGTCGTCGGTCAGCGCCGAGATGCTCACGACCTCGTCGAACGCGGCGTTCATGCGCCTGCGCAGCGTGCTGCCGTCGTCCCAGCCGTTGTCGAACGCGACGATCTCGAAGCGGCGCTTGTCGTGCAGCTCGAACAGCTCGGCCGCGAGGATGGAAGTCGCCTGGTTGCGGAACTCGCCGCCGAGGTAGCCGACGCGGATCTTCGCGTTGCCCAGCCGCGCGCCGGGCGCGACGAGCGCCGGCTGTGCGGGGAACTGGTCGGCCGCGAACAGCTCGGCGCAGCGGCGCGCGGCCATGGCATCGGTGGCGATCGCGGCGTACGCGAAGGGCTCGATCACGGCACGCCCGTCGGCGATGCCGCGCTCGACCTCGGCGACCAGCGCATCGAGGCCGCGCCAGTCGCAGGCCATCGTCTGCGCGTAGACCCGCTTGCCGAGTGCATACGGGTACCCCGCATCCAGCGCCTGCGCGCGCTCGAACGCGAGCGCGGCCTCGTCGTAGCGCTTGAGCTCCAGCAGCGCGTTGCCGCGGTTGCAGGCGACGCCGGCCGCGTCGGGCGTGGCGGCGAGCACGGCGTCGAAGTCGGCGATGGCGTCGTCGTCGCGGCGCAGCTCGTGCAGCGCGTTGCCGCGCTGCAGGCGGGCGTCCAGGCGCGCCGCGTCGAGCGCGAGGCAGCGCGTGAACGCCTGCACCGCGTCCTGCGCGCGGCGCAGCGCGAACAGCGCGCTGCCGCGGCCCGCGTGCGCGGCGGCGTGGTCGGCGTCCAGGCGCAGCGCGGCGTCGAAGTCGGCCAGCGCCGCGTCCGGCCGCGCCAGCGCGAGCCGCGCGGTGCCGCGGCCGACGATCGCCTGCAGGTACGCCGGCACCAGCGCGACGGCGCGGTCGTAGGCGGCCAGCGCCTCGTCCTGGCGGCCGAGATCCTGCAGCACGCGGGCGCGGTTGTTGTGCGCCTGGGCGATGTCGGGCCGCGCGGCGAGGACGGCGTCGAAGCTCGCCAGCGCGTCGGCCAGCCGGCCCGCCGCATGCTGCGCGTTGCCGCGGTTGTAGACGGCCTCGACGTAGTCCGGCCGCAGCGCCAGCGCGCGCTCGAACGAGGCCAGCGCCTCGTCGTGCCGGCCCAGCGCGCTGAGCGTGTTGCCGCGGTTGTTCAGCGCCTCGAGCATCGCGGGCTCGAGTTCCAGCGCGCGCTCGAGGCTGCGCAGCGCGTCCTCGTGGCGGCCCAGCAGGTGCAGCGCGTAGCCGAGGTTGCCGTGCGCGCTCGCGTGCGTCGGCGCGATGGCGATGGCCTGCGCGATCAGGTCGGCGCCGGCCTGCGCGTGGCCGGCCTGCAGCGCCAGCATGCCCAGCGCGTGCAGCGCGTCGACGTGACGCGGCGAACGCCGCAGCACCTCGCGGTAGATCGGTTCGGCCTGCGCCAGACGGCCGCCATGGTGCAGCGCCTGCGCCTGCGCCATCAACGCGTCCAGCGACGGGATGGCGCCGAACGACGGCGGGCGCGCGAAGACGCTGGGCGGCGGGGCGGGTTTCTTGGCCATCCCGCATTGTGGCCGGGCGCAGGGTCCGACCGGTCAGCGCGCCTTCAGCGCCGTCGCGAGGTCGCCGATCGCCGCCAGCACGTGTTCGACCATCTGCTGCGCCTTCGCGTCCTTCAGCGCGCCGGCCTCGTCGAAGGCCTCCGCCGCGCGGCCCAGCGCGTACTGCTGCGGCGCGACGATCATCGCGAAGTTGCCCTGCAGGTACTGCCGCATCAGGTTCATCGCGCGCAGGCCGCCCAGCGGGCCGGGCGAGGACGACAGCAGCGCCGCCGGCTTGTCGGTGGTGGCCGCGAGGCCGGCGCCGCCGTCGGCCGTCGCGGGGATGCGCGACATCCAGTCGAACGCGTTGAGCACCAGCGGCGTCGGAAAGCCGTTGTACTCGGGCGTGACCAGCAGCATCGCGTCGTGCGACTTCAGCGCGTCGCGCAGCCGCAGCGCCGTGGCGGGGACGCCCGCGGCGTGCTCGAGGTCGCCGTCGTAGATCGGCAGCGCGAGCGCGCGCAGGTCGAACTCGGTCACCTCGCAGCCGTCGCGGCGCGCGGCGGCCGCGGCCACGCGGGCCAGGCCGCGGCTGTAGGCGCCGGCGCGCTCGCTGCCGGCGATGATCAACAGTCGGATGGATTTCATGAAGATGCTCCTGGCCGCGTCGGGGTACGCGGCAAGGATATCTTCAGTTCGATTCCTTGATCAGGCGGCCATCGGCCTGCTGGATCGGGCGCGCGTTCATCGGGTACAGGCGCGCGAAGATCGCGAGCTGCTCCGGCGAGATCGGCACCGGCTGCTTGAGCACCATCCACAGCACGCCCTCGCTGCACGGCGGCGTCGTGAGCGAGCCCATGTAGGTGTAGTAGCGCTTGTCCTCGGGCAGCAGCTGCGCGAGGTCGATGCGCGTGCCGGCGCGCACCTCGTCGCCCTTTTCCAGCGGCAGGTTGTTCCACACCGACTGCACGATGGCCTGCGCGCTGCCGCGATCGAGCAGCACCGCCACGACCGCGAGGCGGCCGTCGACGTCCCGGTGCACCAGGTGGGCCACCATGTCGTACTGGCGGCCGTCGACGCGCTCCTCGGACGGGCGATGGAAATGGAACTGCAGCAGCTCGTAGCGCCGGCCGGTGATCGTGATCGAGTTGCCCGGCTCGACGTTGACCTGCACGGTGTGGCCGTTGTCGATCACCGAGAACGCGCTGGGGCGGTAGTCGAACTTGATGGGCTCGAGGTCGACGGCGATGCCGCCGCGGATGTCGATCGGGCTCTGGCGCTGGCCGGTCGCGCACTTGTCGTACTCGGGACGCAGCCGGCCCCAGGCGTCGGGGCCGCCCGCGCCGTCGTAGTCCCAGTGCGCGGGCAGCAGCGGCTGGCCGGCGTGGGCCGCGATGTCCATGTTGGCGTCGCCCGGCACCGCCGAGGCGGCGGCCGCCGCATGCTTCCTGTGCGCCGCGGCGACCGTGGCCGCGCTCGGGCGCACCGAGGTGATGACGTTCTCGCCGGACTCGCCGCGGTTGGACACCTGCAGCCCGTAGCGGCCGTTGGGCGACGGCGTGGCGCCGAGCCGGGCGGCGAGCTTCTCGCGCAGCTGGTCCATGGGGCTGCCGCTGGCGGCGGTCTTCGCGGCCTCGGCCTTGACGGGCCTGGCGTCGGCGGGCTTGTGCCCGTCCGCCTTGGCGTCTTCCTCGTCCTTCTTGGTCGAGGGATGCGACGCGGCGCTGTGCCACTCGGCGCCGCTGGCCGCGGACGCGCGCCGCTCGGCGGAGGTCGTGCCGACCGCCGTCGCCTCCGGCGCGCCGGTGTCGCCGCGCCGCACCTCCATCCGGAAGCCGGGCGAGGTCGGGCCGAGCTGGGCCACGACGATGGCCGCCCCCGGCTCGGCGGCGACCGCGGTGCCCAGGCACAGGGCGGCGATGATGGAAAGCGGGAATCGGGACGGCATGGGGACTCCGCACGGACGGCGTGCCCTTGACAGATCGGCCGGAACGCCCGCGACTTGAGTGCCGTTACCTTTGATTCACGGCGTCAGTCCGCCGCGAGCACGCTCTTGCGCACATAGAACCACGCCACGATGCCGATGCACGACATCAGCAGCGAGGCCAGCGCCAGCAGCAGCGTGGAATGCATCACGAGCGGCGCGATCACGCCGGCCACGAACGCGTTGGCCACGCTGCCGATGCAGGCCTGCAGCGAGGACGCCATGCCGCGCCGCAGCGGCGCCTGGTCCAGCACCAGCAGGGTCACCACCGGCACCATCAGCGCCCAGCCGAACGAGAACACGCCGATCGGCGGGATCGCCCACCAGGCGTGCGCCGTGAACAGCGCGTTGAGCAGCAGGTTGAGCACCGCGATCGAGAACATGATCGTGAAGCCGATGCGGATCTGGCGTCCCGGCTTCATGTTGCCGGCCAGCTTGCCCGACAGGAAGGCGCCGCCCATGATGCCGCTGATCGTGAACAGGAACAGGATGAAGAAGTGCGTCGGCTCCAGGTGCAGCAGGTCGCCCAGGAACACCGGCGCCGACAGGATGTACAGGAACATGCCGTTGAACGGCACGCCCGAGGCCAGCGCCAGCGCGAGGAAGCGCGGGCTCGTGAACATCTCCCAGTAGCCCTTGAGCAGGTGCGCGGGATGGAAGGGCTGCACCTGCGTGCGGTGCAGCGTCTCGGGCAGCAGGCGCCAGCTGAGCAGCCACATCAGCACGCCGACGCCGGTGAGGAACACGAACACCGAGTGCCAGCCGAAATGCACCAGCAGCAGGCCGCCGACGACCGGCGCGACGGCGGGCGCGACGCCGAAGTAGATCGTCACCTGCGACATCACGCGCTGCGCCTCGTCGGGCGGGAACATGTCGCGGATGATGGCGCGGCCCACCACCATGCTGGCGCCCGAGCTCATGCCCTGCGCGAGCCGGAAGAACACGAGCTGCCCGACCGATTGCGACAGCGCGCAGCCCAGCGACGACAGCGTGAACACCGCGATGCCCCACAGCACCACCGGCCGCCGCCCGAAGCTGTCGGCCAGCGCGCCGTGGAACAGGTTCATCACGGCGAAGCCCAGCAGGTAGGCCGACAGCGTCTGCTGCATCTGCACCGGCGTCGCGTCGAGCGATTTCGCGATGCCGGCGAAGGCCGGGATGTAGGTGTCGATCGAGAACGCGCCCAGCATGCCCAGGCATGCGAGGAGCGCCGCCAGCGCCGACCGCGGTCGGCGCCAGAGGGTTGCGGCGTCAGGATTCATGGGGGCAAGTCGGCTCGTTGGCGGCCCGCCTCCAGGCGTGCCGCGCGTGTATGTGTGAAGCGGGCCGATAGGCCGGATTCTGTGCGTCGCGCGCTCCCTTGCGGGCGCGCGCGCCGTGACCGCCATTCGTCTGGGCCGGCTGTCGCCAGCACGGCTCGATGCCATCTACCCGCGGACTCCCCGGGCCAGGTCGACGTCCGCCTACTTGATGTTGCTGCACGCAGAGATTGCCCGTTTCACCCGAACTGAATCGGCTCGTCTCTGTTGCTCTGATCCTCGCCTTCGCGCCTTGCGGCACTCGGCGGACAGCCGTTAGCTGCTGCGTTGCCCTGTGCAGTCCGGACCTTCCTCCAGCACCGCCTTTCGGCGCTCGTGCCAGCGGCGGTCTGGCTCGCTTCACGGGCCCATTGTCCCATGCCGCAGGATGGCCCTTCTCAGGGCTGCGACGCCGCGGCGGCGGGACGCTCGGCCGCGATCGGCGCGCCCGTCGCTTGTGTCGGGGCGGCGAAGATCTCCCCCCCGGTATACGAGAAATACATGCGGTGCTGGCTGACCGCGAACAGGACATGGTGCGCCTTGAGGAAGTCGGCGCCCAGCAGCATCTGCTCCTCGTCCGAGAAGTCGTCCTCGTTCAGGGTCCGGTCGTCCTCGATCAGCCCCTTGTGCAACTCGTCGACCGCGATGTGCGCGTGATGCACGACCTCCGCTCCCACCGCCACGCTGTCGAACACCCAGGGCCACTCGCGCGCGGCGTGGCGGCCGAGGCCGACGACGGTGGTCGGCGCCTTCTCCGGGAGCTTCAGGCCCAGCGCGCGGGCGACCGAGACGTCGACCGCCGTCCCGGTCGCACCGGTGTCGATCATCGCCCGCACCGGCCGGCCGTTGACGACCACCTGGCCGTAGAGGTGCTTGTCCGCGCCGCCCTCGCTGCCAGGGGCGGGCGCCTCCAGCGGAAGGAACGGCGCGTCGGGGTCCCACCAGGCAAGCGACACGCCTTCGCAGCCCGACGGTTCGAAGAACGTGATCGCATCCGCGGTCATCTCCATGTCGTGCTGCAGCAGGAAGCTCGCTCCCAGCACCACCTGCGGCGTCGACGGCGCGAGGTCGGAGGCCACCACCACGTTCGCGTCGTCCCACACGAAGCCACCGACGACGAGTTGCTTGACCCGGGCGTCGTAGACCCGAGACTCGCCGCCGACGCCATGCCACAACTGCCCCGTCCAGCGCTGGTGCAGGTGCAGTTCGTCGGCCAGCTTCTCGCTCACGATGATGGCCTCGCCGCCGGTGTCCACCAGGGCCTTGACGGGCGTGCCGTTGAGGCGCGCCTCGACCGTCGGGACCAGGCCCCGCCACGTCAGCGGGATGCTGCCCAGGCGCTTGTACTTGCAGCCGGCATGAGCCGCGGGCAACGCCGCCGCCAGGCCCAGCGCCGCGATGGCAAAGGCGCGCAGGCCGCGCACGCGCCGGCGCGGCCGGGCGATCGTCGAATCAGGCATCGTCTCCCTCCCCGTCGATGCAGCGGCGGCTGTTCGCGCCGCCTCGCTGCCTTGGCGTGGCATGTTAGCCGGTGGCGAGATCCCGGTCGTCGACAAGGCGTGCCGGCCGCAGGTAGTGGTTGTCCCACTCGCCCTCGTCGCGCAGCTCGAAGCCGTGACGCAGGTAGAAGCGGTTGGCGTCGCTGCCGCGCAGCGCGCCCACGCGCACCGGCAGGCGTGACGCGTCCGCGCGCGCGAGGACGTCGGCGAGCACCGCGGTTCCCGCGACGCGGATCGCCACCAGCGCCTCGGCGTCGGCGGCGATCGCGCGCTCGAAGCCGACGCGTGGCATGCTCAGACCTGCTTCCAGGCCAGGGTCTCGCCCGCGCGCAGCGGCTTGAGCACCGCGGCGTCGCCGAACGGCACGCTGGCGGGCAGCTCCCACGATTCGCGCCGGAGCGTGACGCTGCCGGCGTTGCGCGGCAGGCCGTAGAAGTCGGGACCGTTGTGGCTGGCGAAGGCTTCGAGCTTGTCGAGCGCGCCGGCGCCGTCGAAGGCCTCGGCGTAGAGCTCCAGCGCGGACAGAGCCGTGAAGCAGCCGGCGCCGCAGACCGACGCCTCCTTCATGACCGACGCATGCGGCGCGCTGTCGGTGCCGAGGAAGAACTTCGCGCTGCCCGACGTCGCCGCCGCCACCAGCGCCTGGCGATGCGCCTCGCGCTTGAGCACGGGCAGGCAGTAGTAGTGCGGGCGCAGGCCGCCCATGAAGATCGCGTTGCGGTTGTAGAGCAGGTGGTGCGCGGTGATCGTCGCGGCGGTGAACGCGCTGGCCTCGGCGACGTACTGCGCGGCCTCCCGGGTCGTGATGTGCTCGAACACCACCTTCAGCTCGGGCAGGTCGCGCCGCAGCGGCTCGAACACCTGGTCGATGAAGACGGCCTCGCGGTCGAACAGGTCGATGTCGGCGCTGGTGACCTCGCCGTGCACCAGCAGCTTGAGGCCCTCGCGCTGCATCGCCTCCAGCGTCCGGTAGGTCTTGCGCAGGTCGGTGACGCCGGCGTCGGAGTTGGTGGTGGCGCCGGCCGGGTACAGCTTGACGGCGACGACGCCGGCGTCCTTCGCGCGCCTGATCTCGTCGGGCGGCAGGTTGTCGGTCAGGTACAGCGTCATCAGCGGCTCGAACGTGCTGCCCTCGGGCAGCGCGGCCAGGATGCGCTCGCGGTAGGCCACGGCCTGCGCGGTCGTCGTGATCGGCGGGCGCAGGTTGGGCATGATGATCGCGCGGCCGAACTGGCGCGCGGTGTACGGCAGGACGGCGGCCATGGCGGCGCCGTCGCGGATGTGCAGGTGCCAGTCGTCGGGCGTCTGGATCTTGAGTTCGGTGGGCGTCGTCATGCCCGCGATTTTCGCACCGTCCGCGTCCGCGCGCCGGGCACAATCGATGCCTCGCCCGACTGCCGGAGACCGCTTCCGTGACCGCGCCCGCTTTCCGCCTCGCCGACCCCGCGGCCGACCGCGCGGCGCTGCTCGACATCAACATCGAGTACGTCGCCTGGGTCTTCGCCGAGATCGGGAAGATGTCGGGCATGACGGCGCGCGACATCCTCGGCATGGACGTCGCCGACTACGTGCCCACCGTCATCGACAAGGTCTGCGGCGACCCGCCGCCGCGCGGCGCGTTCTACCTCGTCGAGCACGACGGCCGCGTCGTCGCGATGGGCGGGCTGCGCCGCAGCGAGGACGGCATCGCCGAGTTGAAGCGCGTGTACGTGCGCCCCGCGGGCCGCGGCCAGCGCCTGGGCGAGGCCATCACGCGCCGCCTGCTGGCCGACGCGCGCGCCTTCGGCTACCGCACGGTGCGGCTGGACACGCTGCCCTTCATGCACGCCGCCCAGGCCGTCTACGAGTCGCTGGGCTTCGCCGACTGCGCGCCCTACCCGGTCGAGATGCCCGAAGCGTTCCGGGCGCGCATCCGCTACATGGCGCTGGCGCTCTGAAAACGAAAAGGGCCGCAGCGCGGCCCGTTTCGTTCAGTGCTGCAGGATCTTCGAGAGGAAGTCCTTGGCGCGCGGCGAGCGCTCCTCCGGCTTGCCGAAGAAATCGGCGCTGCTGCAGTCCTCGACGATCTTGCCGGCGTCCATGAAGATCACCTTGTTGCTGACGCGCTTGGCGAAGCCCATCTCGTGCGTCACGCACATCATGGTCATGCCTTCGTGCGCGAGCTGCACCATCACGTCCAGCACCTCGCCCACCATCTCGGGGTCGAGCGCGGAGGTGGGCTCGTCGAACAGCATCACGATCGGATCCATCGACAGCGCGCGGGCGATGGCCACGCGCTGCTGCTGGCCGCCGGAGAGCTGGCCGGGGAACTTGTCCTTGTGCGCGGACAGGCCCACGCGGTCCAGCATCTTCAGGCCGCGCGTGGTCGCCTCGTCCTTGCCGCGGCCCAGCACCTTGATCTGCGCCAGCGTCAGGTTGTCGGTGATCGACAGGTGCGGAAACAGCTCGAAGTGCTGGAACACCATGCCCACGCGCGAGCGCAGCTTGGGCAGGTTGGTCTTGGGATCGCTGATGGACGTGCCGTCGACGACGACGTCGCCCTGCTGGATCGGCTCCAGCGCGTTGACCGTCTTGATCAGCGTGGACTTGCCCGAGCCGGACGGCCCGCACACCACGACGACGTCGCCCTTGTTGATCGTCGTCGTGCAATCGGTCAGCACCTGGAAGCTGCCGTACCACTTGGAGATGTTCTTGATTTCGATCATGAGGGGGCTCTCAACGGATGATCTGGATCTTCGCCTGCAGGCGACGCACCAGCATCGACAGGCTGAAGGAGATGACGAAGTACAGCACGGCGGCCAGCAGGTACATCTCGGCCGGACGATTGAACAGGTTGCCGACCGTCTGGAAGCCCTTGAGCAGGTCGGACGCGCCGATCGCGTAGACCAGGGACGTGTCCTGGAACAGCACGATGGTCTGCGTCAGCAGCACCGGCAGCATGTTGCGGAAGGCCTGCGGCAGCACGACCAGGCGCATGCACTGGGCGTAGGTCATGCCGACCGCGTAGCCCGCCATCACCTGACCGCGCGAGACCGACTGGATGCCGGCGCGCATGATCTCGGAATAGTAGGCCGCCTCGAACAGCGTGAAGGTGATGACGGCCGACAGCTCGGGCCGGTGGTCGAGGCCGAACTGGCCCGCGATCGCCGCGAAGAACGACGGCTGCATCAGCAGGAAGAACCAGAGGATGACCATCAGAAGCGGTATCGACCGCATCATGTCGACGTAGACCGTCGCGAATCGTCGCAGGACGCCGTTGTTGGACAACCGCATCAGCGCGATGAGCGTGCCCAGCACGACGCCGCCCACGGCCGCCACGAGCGTCAGCGAGACCGAGTACTCCAGGCCGGCGACAATGATCTTCTTGACCGCGGGATCGGCCAGGAAGGTGAAGTCGAGATTGAGGGCCATTTACTTCGCCCCCCCGATCGCGCCCGGCAGGCGCGTGCGCTTCTCGGCGACCGCGGCCAGCCGGTTGATGGCGAAGGCCGACAGGAAGTAGAGAATGGTCACGCCCAGGTACATCGTGCCGTGCATCGAGGTTTCCTCGCCGGCCTGCACCGCGAAGTAGTACATCTCGGTGACGCCGATGGCCGCCGCGACGGACGAGTTCTTGATGATGTTCATCGACTCCGACGTGAGCGTCGGCAGCACCACGCGCAGCGCCACGGGCAGCAGCACGTAGCGGTAGGTCTGGGTCAGTGTGAGGCCCATCGCCAGGCCCGCGTAGCGCTGGCCCTTCGGGATGGTGTTGATGCCGCTCTTGACCTGCTGGCCAATTCGCGCCGAGGTGAACAGGCCCAGCCCTACGATCGCCAGCACGATCGGAGGCACCGCCTTCATCGATGTGAAGATCTCGGGCAACACGGCATACCAGATGAACAGCTGCACCACGACGGGGATGTTGCGGAACAGCTCCGTCCACGCCTCGCCGAACAGCGCCACGGCCTTGTTCGGCAAGGTGCGCATCACGCCGATCACGACGCCGACGAACAGGGCGATGACCAGCGCCGCCAGCGCCACCAGGAGCGTCCAGCCCCAGGAATGCAGCAGCCACTGCAGGTAGGTGAGATCTCCCTTGTCGGCGAAACAGGTCTTGTAGACCGTATCGTCGGATGTGCTCTTGCACATGAGCTCAGCGCTTCGACTCAGCCAGTCGCTCACCCTCTTCTCCTCGTTCCAGGCCGACAAATGGGCCAGCCGTCCGCTCTTCAAGGACAGCGCGCGCAAGGCACGCCGGCTCCATCATGCAACATGCGGGCCCGTTTCCGGGCCCGCATGCGATCATGCTCTCATCCCGTCCGCCGCGCGCGCGTCACGCGCGCGCGGCGGGCGCGATCACTTCTTGGCGGCCTTGGCCAGTTCCTCGGTGGTCATGTTGTTCGGATGCGCCCAGGCCCACTTGGTCGCCTCCGAAGCCGGCAGGCTGACCTTGGTGTTGGTCGGCGGGATCGGCTGCATGAACCACTTGTCGTAGATCTTGGCGATCTCGCCTGACTTCTCGAGGCCGTCGATGGTCTTGTTGACGGCGGCCAGGAAGGCCGGGTCGTCCTTGCGCACCATGATGGCGATCGGCTCGACCGACAGCACTTCGCCGACCATGTGGAAGTCGGCCGGGTTCTTGGCCTTGGAGGCGAGGCCGGCGACGATCTGGCCGTCCATCACGAACGCGTCGGCGCGGCCGGACTCGAGCAGCTGGAAGCTGTCCGCGTGGTCCTTGCCGAAGACTTCCTTGAAGTCGACGCCGGTGGCGCGCTCGTGCTTGCGCAGCAGCTGCACCGACGTGGTGCCGGTGGTGGTGGCCACCGTCTTGCCGTTGAGGTCGGCGATGCCCTTGATGCCGTTGTTCACCTTGGTCAGGATGCGCACTTCCTCGACGTAGGCGGTGTGCGCGAACGCGACGTCCTTGGCGCGGGCGTCGTTGTTCGTGGTGGAGCCGCACTCGATGTCGACCGTGCCGTTCTGCACCAGCGGGATGCGGTTGGCCGAGGTCACTTCCTGGTATTTGACCTCGATCTTCTTGCCCAGTTGCTTGCCGATGTCGTCGATCGCGCGCTGGCAGAGCTCGACGTGGTAGCCGACGTACTTGCCTTCGCCGAGCGTGTACGACAGCGCGCCCGAGGAGCCACGCACGCCCATGACGACGGTGCCCGTGTCCTTGATCTTCTTGAGCGTGTCGGAGGTCTGCGCCTGCGCCGCGGCGGCGACGGCCAGCAAGGTGGCGACCAAAAGGGACTTCTTCATGTGAGCTCCTGGTTCTTGGAAGGGGAAAGACGGTTTGCGAGACATCGGCTCGTGGCCAATGGGAAAACGGGGACGGCCTTTCGGCAGCCTGAATCAAGTCTAGGAGCTATCAAGATCCCAGACCGTTCGTGAAACCACGTACCGGACGACACCCGCCGGCCACTCGACGGACGTTCAGTTGGCCACGATGTCGGATGGATAGCGCCAGGAATCCCGCAGCAGGTAGTTCATGGGCAGGTTCATCGAGACGTTGCGCGGCGGTATGGGCGACATGAACCAGCGGTCGTAGATCTTCTCGGCCTCGCCGGAGCGGATCAGGCGCCGCATCTCGTCGTCGACGATCTTCTTGAAGGCGGCGTCGTCCTTGCTCAGCATGATGGCCAGCGGCTCGATCGTGATGAACTTGCCGACCACCTTGAACATCGCCGGATTGGGCGACTCGGCGATCAGGCCGTACAGCTGGACGTCGTCCATCGCGAAGCCGTCGGCGGTCTTGTCGGTCAGCATCTTCATCGCCTCGGCGTTGTCCTTGACTGCCCGCACATCGATGCCCAGCAGCCGGTCCGTGTTGGCCTGGGATATCGACTTCAGGGGCGTGGCGCCGACGGTCGACACCAGCACGTGATGCTCGAACTGCGGCAGCTCGGTGATGGTGCTGTCGGCGCGCACCGCGAAGCGGGCGCCGGTGATGTAGTGCGGGATCGTGAACGCCACTTTCTGGCGGCGCTCGGCGTTGTTCGTGGTCGTGCCGCACTCGAGGTCGGCCTTGTTGCTCGCCACCGCGTCGATGCGGGTCGCCGTCGTCACGAGCAGGTAGTCGATCTCGATCGACTTCATGCCCAGGTGCTTGCGCACGGTCTCGGCGAGGTCCTTGCACAGGTCCATCGCGTAGCCCACCGGCTTCTTGTTCGCGTCGTAGTACGAGAACGGCACCGACGACTCGCGGTGCGCCAGCACGATCCTGCCGCTGCTGCGGATGCGGTCGAGGACGGGATGCGGCTCGGCGTCGGCCGGCGCGGCGGCAGGGGTCGGGGCCTCGCCCTTGGGCTTGGCGGCATGCGCCGCCGGCGCGAGGCAGGCCAGGGCGGCGAGCGTGATTCCCAGGACGCGGCGGGCCTGGTGGGCGCGCGCGTCGCGGGGGGCGCGGATGGCGCCGGGACACGTGAAAACTTGCATGGTCGCGGACTGTATGCGGCGCCGGCAGGCGGCGCCAATGCCTTTTGGAGGCCGCATCATGCATCATTTGCATCAACCCATAAGGGTTAATACCGAAAAATCTCGACGAGACGGCCAACTATTGCAGCATGCGACGGCCGTCCGCGCGCCGCAAGTCCCTGCGGCGCCTGTCAGGCTCTCAGACCTGGCGCAGGAAGTCCCACAGCGCCTGGGCGCCCGGCTTGGGGTGGCGCGCCAGTTCGGGGCGCTCGCGGTAGATGCGCACCTCCATCGTCACTTCCCAGGCGTGGCCGGTGTCGTCGTGCAGCGGCGCGGCCGACACCAGGCGCCGCGCGCGCAGCTCCTTCCGGACCGAGCTGGAGGGCAGGAACGCGATGCCGTGCCCCTCGAGCGCCATCGCCTTCAGGCCTTCGGCCATGTCGGTCTCGTAGACGGTGTCCAGGTGCGGCAGCACGGCGGTCGACTTCAGGATCTGGTCGACCAGCCGCGCCATGTAGGCGCCCGAGGCGTAGCCCAGGAACGGGATGCGCGCGCCGTCGGCGGCCGCCAGCCGGAACAGTGGCTGGCCGTCGGGCCCGCCCTTGGCGTAGGGGGCCAGCGTCTCGGCGCCCAGGCTCAGCATCTCGTAGCGGTCGGGGCTGAGCTGCAGCGGCTGCGAGGCGTGGTGGTAGGCCACCAGCAGGTCGCAGCTGCCCTCGGTCATGCGCATGACGGCGTCGTGCACGTTGAGCGCGATCAGGCGGCTCTTCATCGCGCCGAAGCGCTTGCGCAGGTCCATCACCCAGGTGGGGAAGAACGTGAACGCGAGCGTGTGCGGCACGGCGAACTCGATCATGTCGGCGCCGCCGGCCTGCAGCCCGCGCATCATGTTGCGGGTGGCCTGCAGGCTGCCCAGCACCTCCAGCGCCTGGCCGTGGAAGGTCTCGCCGGCCGGCGTCAGGCGCGTGGGGTAGGACGAGCGGTCGACCAGGTCGAGCCCGGCCCAGGCCTCGAGCGCCTGGATGCGGCGCGAGAACGCCGGCTGCGTGACGTGCCGCAGCTGCGCGGAACGCGAGAAGCTGCGCGTCTCGGCCAGGCTGACGAAGTCTTCAAGCCACTTGGTTTCCACGCGCGCAGTGTAGCGTCCGCTTCAGGGCGCGGCCTGCGCGAAGGCCGAGTCGCCCAGCGTCGGCGACTCCGGCGCCTCGCTCGCGGCGGCAGTGTCGCCGTGCGTCTGCTGCAGGCGCCACATGTGCGCGTAGCGGCCGCCCAGCGCCAGCAGCTCGGGGTGCGTGCCGCGCTCGACGATGCGGCCCTCGGCCATCACCAGGATCTGCGCGGCGTTGACCACCGTCGACAGCCGGTGCGCGATGACGAGCGTCGTGCGCCCCTGCGCGGCCTGCGCGAGCTCGGCCTGGATCGCGCGCTCGTTGGCGGAGTCGAGCGCCGAGGTGGCCTCGTCGAAGATCATCAGCGGCGGATTCTTCAGCAGCGTGCGCGCGATCGCCACGCGCTGCTTCTCGCCGCCGGACAGCTTCAGGCCGCGCTCGCCCACCATCGTCTCGTAGCCCCTGGGCGTGGCGGCGATGAAGTCGTGGATGTGCGCGGCGCGCGCGGCGCCCTCGATCTGCGCCTGCGACGCGCCGGGCCGGCCGTACGCGATGTTGTAGGCGACGGTGTCGTTGAACAGCACGGTGTCCTGCGGCACGATGCCGATCGCCTTGCGCAGGCTGTGCTGCGTGAGCTGGCGCAGGTCCTGGCCGTCGACGCGGATCGCGCCGCCGGTGACGTCGTAGAAGCGATAGAGCAGGCGCGCCAGCGTGCTCTTGCCGGCGCCGCTGGGGCCGACCACGGCCACCGTCTTGCCGGCGGGGATCTCGAAGCTGACGTCGTGCAGGATGGGCCGCGCCGGGTCGTACGCGAAGCTGACGTGCTCGAAGCGCACCGCGCCGCCCTCGATCCGCAGCGGCAGCGCGTCCGGCGCATCGGCGATCTCGCGTTCCTTTTCCAGCAGCGCGAACATGCGCTCCAGGTCGGTCAGGCCCTGCTTGACCTCGCGGTACAGCACGCCCAGGAAGTTCAGCGGCACGTACAGCTGGATCAGCAGCGCGTTGACCATCACGAAGTCGCCCAGCGTCATCCTGTGCGCGATCACGCCGCCGGTGGCGCGCCACAGCAGCGCGACCAGGCTGCCGGCGATGATCAGCTGCTGCCCCGTGTTGAGCATCGACAGCGTGGCCTGCGACTTGACCTGCATGGCGCGGTAGGCCTCCAGCCCGGTCTCGTAGCGCGCCGACTCGAACTGCTCGTTGTTGAAGTACTTGACCGTCTCGAAGTTGATCAGCGCGTCGATGGCGCGCGTGTTGGCCTTGGAGTCGAGCTCGTTGACGGCCTTGCGGTACTTGGTGCGCCACTCCGTGACCGTGATCGTGAACGCGCCGTACAGCAGCAGCGCGGCCAGCGTGATCCACACGTAGCCCATGTCGAAGCGGTGGCCCAGCAGCAGCAGGACGAAGCTCAGCTCGACCAGCGTCGGGATGATGGTGTAGAGCGAATACGACACCAGCGTCTGCAGCGCGCGCGTGCCGCGCTCGATGTCGCGCGTCAGGCCGCCGGTCTGGCGCTCGAGGTGGAAGCGCAGCGACAGCGCGTTCAGGTGCTCGAACGTCTCCAGCGCCACGCGCTTGGCCGCGCCGAAGGTGGCGCGCGCGAAGACGATCTCGCGCAGCTCGGTGAACAGCGTCATCGCCAGGCGCAGGCCGGCATAGCTCACGAGCAGCCCCAACGGCACGACCAGCAGCGCGCGCGGGTCGGTGATCGAGATGTTCAGCGCGTCGACCAGCTTCTTGAGCAGGATCGGCACGCTGACGCTGGCCACCTTGGCGCCGACCAGGAACGCCAGCGCGACCGCCATGCGCACGCGGTACTCCCAGAAATAGGGCAGCAGCCGCTGCAGGGTGGCCAGGTCGCCGCGCGCTTGGTCGGCGGGCGCGGCCTCGCGAGGGGCGGAGGGACGGTTCGGGTGCATGGGACAGGGCAGATGGGGGCGGCGGGCGCCAGGACAAGCCGGGGACGGCGCCTGCCCGGCACGACGGCGGGCAGTTTAGGGTCCGCAGTCGTCGCGTGCACGGGACATTCGAAACCACAGGGTAAACCCTTTGGTGGACAATTCCATCCGAGCCGAACCAAGGAAAGATGCCCGATGACCCACGCCGAAATCCAAGCCACCGCCAAGGCCCCCGCCGCACTGCCCGCCGACAAGGAGCTGGTGATGCGCGTGCTGCCGATGCCGGCCGACTCCAACGTGAACGGCGACATCTTCGGCGGCTGGATCATGGCCCAGGTCGACCTGGCCGGCTCCGTGCTGCCCGCGCGCATCGCCAAGGGCCGCATCACCACGGTCGCGGTGAACCAGTTCGTCTTCAAGCAGCCGGTGTCGATCGGCGACCTGCTGAGCTTCTACGCCACGGTCGAGCGCGTGGGCAACACGTCGATCACGGTGCGCGTGGAGGTCTACGCCGAGCGCAACCCGGCCGACGTCCAGGTGGTCAAGGTCACCGAGGCCAACCTCACCTACGTCGCGATCGACCGCGACGGCAAGCCGCGCCAGATCCCGCGCTGAGGCCGCGGCTTCAGCCGATCGCCTCGGCCACCTGCCGGCCCCACTGCCGGTAGCCCAGCAGGCCCGGGTGGAATCCGTCGCGCGCCATCCAGCCCTCGGGCGTGGCGTCGTCCCTGCCCGGCCGGCGCGGGGCGTCGGGCAGCGGCAGGTGCAGGCGCGTCGTCTGGCCCGCGAGATGGCGCCGCAGCGCGTGATCCAGGTGCGCGGCGTCGCGCCCGAGGATCCAGCGCAGCGGCCGCGGCAGCAGCGCGAAGCTGCCCAGCGGCGGCAGGCCGCAGTGCCAGGTGTGCGTGACCTGGGCGCGCGTGACGGCCAGCGCGTGGATCTCGTCGAGCGCGGCGAGGAACTGCGCGGGCCGCGTCTGGTCGAGGACGTCGTTGACGCCGAGCGCCGTCACCAGCAGGTCGGCCGTCTGCAGCGTCGTGCCGGCGAGCGCACGCGCGGCGTCGCCCGCGGTGTGGCCGCTGGTGGCCACGAGCTGCCAGCCGACCGCCGCGCCGGTGCGCTCGGCCAGCGACTGCGCGAGCTGGCCGGCGAAGGCCTCGTCCTGCGTGCCGACGCCCACGCCCGCCGCCGACGAATCGCCGACGATCAGCACCCGCAGCGCGACGCGTCCGCTGCCGGCCATGCCCGCGCGCGCGCCGGCCGCCTCGGGCAGCCGCAGCGCGTTGTCGCGCACGCGCCGGCCCTGCGCCAGCAGCACGGGCAGCAGCGCGAGCTTGCACGCCTGCGTCGCGAGGCGCAGCGGCGGCGCCGTCGCGGGTGCGCGGGCGCCGCGCTGCGACGCCAGCGGATCGTCCGGAAGGGCGCTCACGGCGCGATCAGAACTTGGAGAAGTCCGGCTTGCGCTTCTGGAAGAACGCCTGGAACGCCTCCATCGCCTCGGGGCTGCGCAGGCGCTTGCCGAAGATCTCGCCCTCGACGCGCACGGTCTCCTCGACCAGCGCCTTCTGCGCGCGCCGCATCAGCGCCTTGCTCTCGCGCACCGCGCCCGGCGGCAGCGCGTTGAAGCGCTCGGCCATGCGGCGCGCGTGGTTGACCACCTCGGCCGCCGGCAGCACCGCGTTGGCGATGCCCATCTCGACCGCGGCCTCGCCGTTGAACGGCTCGCCCAGCAGCAGCAGCTCGGTCGCCTTGACGTGGCCAACGAGCTGCGTGACCAGCAGGCTGGACGCGTACTCCGGCACCAGGCCCAGGCCGACGAACGGCATCGCCAGGCGCGCCTCGTCGCTGACGTAGACCAGGTCGCAGTGCAGCAGCATCGTCGTGCCGATGCCGATCGCCCCGCCGGTGACCGCCGCGACGACCGGCTTGCCGCACGCGGCGAGCGCCTTCATGAACTGGAACACCGGCGAGTCCTCGCCCGCGGGCGGCCGCTGCATGAAGTCCTCGAGGTCGTTGCCCGAGGTGAAGATGCCCGGCTGGCCGGTGACGAGCACGGCGCGGATCGCGGCATCGGCGTCGGCCGCGGCGATGGCCTCGGCCATCGCGGTGTACATCGCCTGCGTCAGCGCGTTCTTCTTCTCGGGGCGCGCGATCTCGATGACGGCGACGCCGTTCGTGTTGACGGTGCGGATGCTCATGCGAATACCTCGTTGGGTGTTGTCTGGTGATTGTCCGCGCGCGGCTGGCGCGGATGTGAAAACGGCGGCAGGGCCGATGAACCGCGGGTAGCGATTCGCCGACTTCCTGCCGCCGCTCGGGAACGCCTGATCAGAGGCGTTCGAAGATGCCTGCCGCGCCCTGGCCCGCGCCGACGCACATCGTCACCATGCCGTACCTACCGCCGGTGCGCCGCAGGCCGTGGATGACCGAGGCCGCGCGGATCGCGCCGGTGGCGCCCAGCGGGTGGCCCAGCGCGATGGCGCCGCCGTTCGGGTTGACCTTGGCGCGATCCAGCTCGAAGCCCTTGCCGTCGAGGTCGTTCAGCACGGCCAGCGACTGGGCGGCGAAGGCTTCGTTCAGCTCGATCCAGTCCAGGTCCTTGGCCGTCAGGCCGGCGGCCTTCAGCGCGGCGGGGATGGCCTCGATCGGGCCGATGCCCATGATCTCCGGCGGCACGCCGCGCACGGCGAAGGAGACGAAGCGCGCCAGCGGCGTCAGGTTATAGCGCTTGAGCGCGGCTTCGCTGACGATCAGCAGGCCGCCCGAGCCGTCGGAGGTCTGCGAGCTGTTGCCCGCCGTGACGCTGCCCTTGGCGGCGAACACGGGCTTGAGCTTGGCCAGACCTTCCAGCGAGGTGTCGGGGCGCGCGCCTTCGTCGAGCTTGACGGTGCGGGTCGTGACGTTGACGGAGCCGTCGGCCAGGTTGGGCGTGCGCTCGATCACGTCGAACGGCGTGATCTCGGCGTCGAAATGGCCGGCCTGCATCGCGGCGACGGCACGCTGGTGCGACTGCAGCGAGAACGCGTCCTGCGCCTCGCGGCTGATCTTCCATTGCGCGGCGACCTTCTCGGCCGTCAGGCCCATGCCGTAGGCGATGCCGATGTTCTCGTCCTTCTCGAAGATCATCGGCGGCAGGCTGGGCTTGTTGCCGCCCATCGGGATCATGGACATCGACTCGACGCCGCCGGCGAACATCACGTCGGCCTCGCCGACGCGGATGCGGTCGGCCGCCATCTGCACGGCGGTGATGCCGGAGGCGCAGTAGCGGTTGACCGTCACGCCGCCGACGGTCGGGCCGAAGCCGGCCAGCACCGAGCCGACGCGGGCGATGTTCATGCCCTGCTCGGCTTCGGGGAAGGAGCAGCCGACGATGGCGTCCTCGATGGCCTTGGCTTCCAGGCCGGGGGCCTGCGCCAGCGTGGCCTGCATCACCTTGACGAGCAGCTCGTCGGGGCGCGTGTTCTTGAAATAGCCCCGGCCGCTCCTGCCGATCGGCAGGCGGGTGGCGGCGACGATGTAGGCGTCCTGCACTTGCTTGGTCATGTCGTTCTCCTTGGGCGCCTTTAGTTGCGGACCGGCTTGCCGGTCTGCAGCATGCCCATGATGCGTTCCTGGGTCTTGGGGTTGTCGAGCAGCGCGCAGAAGTGCTTGCGCTCCAGCGCCATCAGGTATTCCTCGGTGACGAGCGAACCGGCCTCGACCTCGCCGCCGCAGACCACGTCCGCGATGGCCGCGGCCAGCGCGTAGTCGTGCGCGCTGACGAAGCCGCCGTCGCGCATGTTGGCGACCTGGCCCTTGATCGTCGCGATGCCGCTGCGGCCTGCGACCGGGAACAGCGCCTTGAGCGGCGGCCGGTAGCCGGCCTCGCTCATGCCCTTGACGGTGGCGGTGGCCACGTGCAGCAGTTCGTCCTTGTGCGGGACGATGATGTCGCTGTCGAGCAGGAAGCCGTTCTTGCGCGCCTCGTGCGCCGAGGTGGCGACCTTGGCCGTCGCGGCGGTCAGGAAGCCGTCCTTGAGGAAGGCCAGTATGTCGGCGCCGGCGTTGCCGGCGGCGGCCATCTCGGCCGCGCGGCGGGCGATGTAGGTCAGGCCGCCGCCGCCGGGCACCAGGCCCACCCCGACTTCGACCAGGCCCACGTAGCTCTCGACGTGCGCGACGCGGCGCGCGCAGTGCACCGCCAGCTCCGCGCCGCCGCCCAGCGCCAGGCCGCGCATCGCGGCGACGACCGGCACGCAGGCGTAGCGCAGGCGCAGCATCATGTCCTGCAGCTTCTTTTCTTCCGGCGCGATGCCCTTGCCGCCCATCTTCATGAAGACGGGCATCAGGGCTTCCAGGTTGGCGCCGGCCGAGAACACGTCGTCCGGCGACCAGATGACCAGGCCCTTGTAGTCGGCCTCGGCGATCTCGACGGCCTTGAGCAGGCCTTCGGTGACGCTCGGGCTGATCAGGTGCAGCTTGGCGGTGATGGAGGCGATGACGACCTCGCCGTCCAGCGTCCAGACACGCACCTCGTCGTTCCTGAACAGCTCGGTGCCGCTCTTGAGCGGGTCGGCCGCGCCGGAACCCAGCAGGCTTTCCGGGAAGGCCTGGCGAACGTAGACGGGCAGCGACGAACGCGGCTTGAACTTGCCTTCCGCCGCGCTCCACGAGCCCTGCGGCGTGTGCACGCCGCCGGCCTCGGCCACCGGGCCTTGCGTGACCCAGGCGGGCAGCGGCGCGCCGGCGAGCGCCTTGCCGTCGGCGATGTCCGAGGCGACCCACTCGGCGACCTGCTTCCAGCCGGCGGCCTGCCACAGCTCGAACGGGCCCTGCTGCGAGCCGAAGCCCCAGCGCATCGCGAAGTCGATCTCGCGCGCGGTGTCGGCCACGGTGTCCAGGTGCACGGCGGCGTAGTGGAAGCTGTCGCGCAGGATGGCCCACAGGAACTGGGCCTGCGGGTTGCTGCTCTCGCGCAGCAGCTTCAGGCGCTCGGCCGGGGCCTTCTTGAGGATGCGGGCGACGATCTCGTCGGCCTTCTTGCCGCCGGCGACGTACTCGCCCGAGGCGAAGTCCAGGCGCAGGATGTCCTTGCCGACCTTCTTGTAGAAGCCGGCGCCGGTCTTCTGGCCCAGCGCGCCCTTGGCGATCAGGCCGGCCAGCACGGCGGGCGTCGCGTAGGTCGGGAAGAACGGATCGTCCTCGAGGTTGTCCTGCATCGTCTTGACGACGTGGGCCATGGTGTCCAGGCCCACCACGTCGGCGGTGCGGAAGGTGCCCGAGGACGCGCGGCCCAGCTTCTTGCCGGTCAGGTCGTCCACCACGTCCACGCTCAGGCCGAACTTCTCGGCCTCGATCATCGTGGCCATCATGCCGGCGATGCCGACGCGGTTGGCGACGAAGTTGGGCGTGTCGTGCGCACGCACGACGCTCTTGCCCAGCGCGGTGGTGACGAAGGCCTCGAGCTGGTCGAGGATCTCGGGGCCGGTGGTCGGCGTGTTGATCAGTTCCACCAGCGCCATGTAGCGCGGCGGGTTGAAGAAGTGGATGCCGCAGAAGCGCGGCTTGATCTCGGCCGGCAGCACTTCTGACAGCTTGGTGATCGACAGGCCCGAGGTATTGGACGCGACGATCGCGTGCGGGGCGATGAACGGCGCGACCTTGGTGTACAGGTCCAGCTTCCAGTCCATGCGCTCGGCGATCGCCTCGATGACCAGGTCGCAGCCGCGCAGCAGCTCGAGGTCGTCCTCGTAGTTGGCCTGCTGGATCAGCGCGGCGTCGTCGGCCACTCCCAGCGGTGCGGGCTTGAGCTTCTTGAGGCCGTCGACGGCCTTGGTGACGATCCCGTTCTTGGGGCCGGACTTGGCCGGCAGGTCGAACAGGACGACCGGCACCTTGACGTTGACCAGATGCGCCGCGATCTGCGCGCCCATCACGCCGGCGCCGAGCACGGCCACCTTGCGAACTTGGAATCGACTCACTTTGTTTCTCCAGGGGTGAACGGGGTCGGCCGGCAGCGCGCTGCTGCCCGGCCCCGGGTCTTGCTAGGTCGTTATTCGGCGCGGAGCCAGGTCTGCGAACGGCCGAACATCGGCGAGCCGATGTAGCCGCGCACTTCCAGCTTCTTGCCGCCGTCGGTGGTCTTCAGGCGCACCTTGTACGTGCTGCCCTTGGCCGGATCGAGGATCAGGCCGCCGGTCCACAGGCCGGGCTCTTCCGGATCCTGCTTGACGTCGTTGATGATGGTCATGCCGACGATGGGCTGGTCCTTGCGATCGTCCTCGCACTTGACGCACTTCTCGGTGGCCTTGGCCGGGTCGGTGATGTGCTCGACCTTGCCGCTCAGCACGCCGTTGGTGATGACGATGCGCACGGTCGACTTCTCGGTCTTGCCGTCGTCGTCGATGGTGCGCCACAGGCCCGCCGGCGTGTTCTGCGCCATCGCGAGGACGCTGGCGGTGGCGAGGACGAATGCAACTGCTGCTTTTTTCAAGAAGGTCTCCTAGGTTTGTTGAGACGGCCGGGGCCGTGGGTCAATCATCGCTCTGAATGCGGCGACTTCATGTCTGCCAAGCGTGGGTATCGCTCGCGGGTCCTGTTCAGAACAGCGCCTCGTCCATTTCCATCAGCGGCTTGAGGCCGGCGCGGCAGGTGCGGATCAGGCCGGCCGTCTCGGGCAGCAGCTTGGCGAAGTAGAAGCGCGCCGTCGTGAGCTTGGCCTGGTAGAACTTGTCGCCGGAGTCCTTCTTCTCGAGCGCGACCTTGGCCATGCGCGCGAAGAAGTAGGCGAACACCAGGTGGCCGCAGACGCGCAGGTAGTCGACCGCGGCGGCGCCGACTTCGTCCGGGTTCTGGAACGCCTTCATGCCGATCTCGGTGGTCAGCTTCGTGACCTTGTCGCCGAGGTCGGCGAGCGGGTTCACGAATTCCTGCATCTCCTCGCTGATGCCCTCTTCCTCGACGAACGCGGCGATCTTCTTGCCGAACTTCTTCAGCTTCGCGCCGTTGTCGCCCAGCACCTTGCGGCCCAGCAGGTCCAGCGACTGGATCGTGTTGGTGCCTTCGTAGATCATGTTGATGCGCGCGTCGCGCACGTACTGCTCCATGCCCCACTCGTGGATGAAGCCGTGGCCGCCGTAGACCTGCATGCAGTGCGAAGTGGCGATCCAGCCGTTGTCGGTCATGAAGGCCTTGACGATGGGCGTCAGCAGCGCGACCTCGTCGGCGCACTCCTTGCGGACGTCGGCGTCGGGGTGGTTCAGTTCCTTGTCGATCAGCGCCGCGGTGTAGATGGCCAGCGCGCGGCCGCCTTCGGCGTAGGCGCGCGCGGTCAGCAGCATCTTGCGCACGTCGGGGTGCACGATGATCGGGTCGGCGGGCTTGTCCGGCGCCTTCGGGCCCGACAGCGCGCGCATCTGCAGGCGGTCCTTCGCGTAGGCGACGGCGTTCTGGTACGCCACTTCCGTCAGGCCCAGCGACTGCATGCCCACGCCCAGGCGGGCCGCGTTCATCATCACGAACATCGCGTTCAGGCCCTTGTTGGGCTCGCCCACCATCGTGCCGACGGCGCCCTCGAGCACCATCTGGCAGGTGGCGTTGCCGTGGATGCCCATCTTGTGCTCCAGGCCGGCGCAGAAGATCGGGTTGCGCTCGCCCAGCGAGCCGTCCGCGTCGACCTTGAACTTGGGCACCACGAACAGCGAAATGCCCTTGGAGCCCGCGGGCGCGTCCGGCAGGCGCGCGAGCACCAGGTGCAGGATGTTGGACACCATGCCGTGCTCGCCGGCCGAGATGAAGATCTTGGCGCCGGTGATCTTGTAGGTGCCGTCGGCCTGCGGCTCGGCCTTGGTGCGCAGCAGGCCCAGGTCGGTGCCGCAGTGCGGCTCGGTCAGGCACATCGTGCCCGTCCATTCGCCGGAGGTCAGCTTCGGCAGGAACATCTTCTTCTGCTCGGGCGTGCCGTGCGCGTGCAGCGCCTCGTACGCGCCGTGCGACAGGCCGGGGTACATCGTCCACGCCTGGTTGCCGCTGTTGAGCATCTCGTACAGGCACTGGTTCAGCGAGATCGGCAGGCCCTGGCCGCCGTATTCCGGATCCGCCGACAGCGAAGGCCAGCCGCCTTCGACGTAGGTCCTGTAGGCCTCCTTGAAGCCCTTGGGCGGCGTCACCTCGTGCGTCGTCTTGTCCAGCGTGCAGCCTTCGGCGTCGCCGCTCAGGTTGAGCGGGAAGATCACTTCCGAGGCGAACTTGCCGCCCTCTTCCAGCACCGCGTTGAACGTGTCGACGTCGATGTCCGCATGCTGCGGCAGCGCCTTGAGCTCGTCGACGACGTTCAGGACTTCGTGCAGGACGAACTGCATGTCGCGCAGCGGCGGGTTGTATTGGGGCATCTCGGAAGCTCCTGGAGCGGGTCGTGTAAGGCGGGGGGAAGTCGATCAGCGGCGCGCCGTGCGCGCCTCCTTCGATCGGGGCGAGTCCACGTCCGGCGCGGCACCGGACGGGGCGGAAAGCGAATGCGCCAGCAGGCGCTCGAAGCCCAGGCGCGCGCGCTCGACGCTGCCCGGGTTGCGCAGGAAGCGCGCGTCGTGGTGCAGCGCGAGGATCAGGCCGTGGATCTCGAACATCAGCTGCTCGGGCGGCGTCTCGCCGGTGAGGTGGCCCTCGTCGATGGCCATCTGGATCGAGCGCGTGAGCGCGTCCTGCCAGGTCTGCACCATCGTGGCCAGCGCGTCGCGCACGGGGCCGGGGCGGTCGTCGAACTCGACGGCGCCGCTGATGTAGATGCAGCCGGAGTCGATCTCGTAGGACACGCGGCGCACCCAGCGCTCGAACATCGCGCGCAGGCGCGGCAGGCCGCGCGGCTCGCGGATGGCGGGGAGGAACACTTCCTCCTCGAACTTGACGTGATAGTCTCGAATGACCGAGATCTGCAGTTCCTCGCGCGAGCCGAAGTGCGCGAAGACGCCGGACTTGCTCATGCCCGTGACCTCGGCCAGCAGGCCGATGGACAGGCCCTCGAGCCCCTTGTTGGCCGCCAGGCCCAGCGCCGCCTCGATGATCGTGGCGCGCGTCTGCAGACCCTTCTGCAGGGGGCGGGGCGGGCGGCGAAGAGCGCTTGCGTCGTTCACGGGATCTGCCGGGGCGAACCGGAGTGCGTTGAGTGCCTGCCGATCTGTCCGGTCGCCGGCTTCGCGGCATCGGGAATAAATCGAACGGTCGTGCTATTTTGCATAGGACCGGGCCCCGCGCCAATGCCGTCCAACACTTTTTTTAGGGTCGCGTTCCTAGAAAGGCAGGCACATCGTCACGAAACAGAAAGCCGACGGAACGATCGTGCGATTTCCATAGTGGTTAACGCGAAAGCGGCCTTCGAATCGGCTTCGGACGCCGGGATGGGGATGGCTGGTAGTCCGCCCAGTTGAGGTTTCATCCAGTAGTTGTATGCTTGCCTGTAGTGAAGGAGCGCCCCGGAAATGGATGTTCTGCAGCTGGACGTGTCGGGTAGGCCGCAGGCCTGGATGACGGTCAAGGAGGCCGCCATCCTGTATGCCTGCGACGCGGTCGCGTGGACGCTGGGCGATCCCTGCCACGTGCTGCGCGGCGGCATGCAGCGCGCCACGGGGCGGCAGTCGCGCATCGAGGTGCATTCCATCCTCGCGGTGCGCGGCAGCATCCCGTCGCGCGCCTGGCGCCAGGCGCCGGCCCTCACCAACCGCAAGCTGTTCGCGCGCGACCGCCACCACAGCGCCTACTGCGGCAGCCGCCTGCCCGGCGACGAGCTCACGCGCGAGCACATCGTGCCGGTGTCGCGCCGCGGGCTCGACTCCTGGATGAACTGCATCACCGCCTGCCGCTCGTGCAACGGCCGCAAGGGCAACCGCCTGCCCGAGGAGGCCGGCATGGCGCTGATGTACCTGCCCTACGTGCCCAGCCTGCACGAGGACATGATCCTGCGCGGCCGCCGCATCCTGGCCGACCAGATGGAGTTCCTGCTCGCCAGCGTGCCGCGCAGCAGCCGCCTGCACGGGTGACGCTGCGGGCGGCAGCCTGAAGCCGGCCTGTGGTCCCCGCACACTTCTTTACGCACTGCGGGCACCGAGGGCAATTGCTTTGCTGCACAGTGGAGTCACCTGAGGGTTGTCAACGGCTGGCGACATGCCGCCGTTGCCAGCTCATCCCCGGAGAAAGAACATGTTCAAGCAACTCGTCCTGATCGCGGCCATCGCCGGCGTCGGTTCCCTGGCCGGCTGCGTCGTGGCCAATCCCAATGCGGTGAGCGCATATGACGCGCAGCGCATGTCGACCGTGATCGATGCCACGGTGCTGTCGGTGCGCCCGGTCACGCTGCAGGGCCGCGACAGCGGCGTGGGCACGGTCAGCGGCGCCGTCATCGGCGGCATCGCGGGCTCCAACGTCGGCGGCCCGCGCACGGGCGGCATCGTGGGCATCGCGGGCGCGGTCGTCGGCGGCCTGATCGGCAACGCGGTCGAGCGCGACGCCACCCAGCAGCAGGCGGTCGAGATCCTGCTGCAGCTCAAGAACGGCGACCGCCGCGCCGTCGTGCAGGGCATCGGCCCCGACAGCTTCGTACCCGGCGACCCGGTGATCCTGATCACCACCGGCGGCCGCACGCGCGTGATGCGCGCGCCGCCGGTCACCACCGGCAGCGCGCAGCCCGCGTACCCGGCGACGTATCCGGCCCCCGCGCCGCAGTGAGCGCGGCGGGGCCGCGGCGGGCGCACTTCGGGCGCCTCACGCCGTGAGCCAGTGACTCGAAAGAATGCGGGCTGCGGCTCGCATTTTTTCTTCCGGCGGTTCCGGAAGGCGCGAGGCCGCGGGAGAGAACGACCGTGCCCCACAAGATCGTCGTGACGCTGCATGGGATCCGCACGCGCGGGCAGTGGCAGAAGCAGATCACGCCCTACCTGGCCCGCCACGGGCTGATCCCGTACCACCTCGACTACGGCTTCTTCGGCCTGCTGTCGTTCCTCGTGCCGTGGGCGCGCGCCAGCCGCGTGCAGTGGCTGCGCGACGAGCTGCGCGACCTGATGGACCGCACCGGCGCGAAGCGCGTCAGCCTGATCGCCCACAGCTTCGGCACCTGGCTGGCGCTGGAGGTGCTCGAGGCCGAGAACGGCAACATCCGCTTCGACCGCGTCGTGCTCACCGGCAGCATCGTGCGGCGCGACTTCCCCTGGGGCGCGACGCTGATGCGCAAGCGCTGGATCCAGGCGCTGCGCAACGAACGCGCCACCGGCGACTGGGTGGTGCGCGCCGCCGAGCTGTTCTCGCGCCTGGCCGGGCCGGTCGCCGCGCGCGCGGGCGCCAGCGGCGCGCTCGGCTTCAACACCGCGTGCCCCGGCGTGCACGACCGCGCCGTCGCCGGCGGCCACAGCGAGGTGCTCAACATCGCCAACTACGACAAGTGGGCCCGCTTCATCGCCTACCCGCGCCTGCCCGACGACCACCTGCGGCGCGTGCGCAGGCTGGTGCAGCAGATCCGCGCCCTGGCGGCGGCGCGGCTGGGCGTCGACGCCGCGCTGGTGCGCGCCAACATCTTCGTGCCCGGCGCCAGCGCGCTGCGCATGATCCCCGGCGCGTGGGACAACATGCACTGGGCGCCCGAACACGACATCGAGCTGGAGCTCTACCACGGCTGCACCGGCTGCGCGTTCACCGACGGCACCCCGTTCTCGATCCGCCGCCTCGGCGCCGGCTGGACGGCCGGCGTGCTGCCGGGTCCGGAGCAGGCCAGGCTCGACCCGCGCCTGCAATGGGTGCTGTCGCTGCCGATCGGCCGCATCGACGCGCGCGACGAGCTCGCCGTGGCGCGCGACGTCGTGGGCGTGCTCAACGTCGACGGACTCGACAGCGTGCCGCCGCTGCTGCAGACTGCGGACGACCCGACGCTCAAGACCCTCGTGTTCGCGCTGTGGGCGTCGACGGAGAAAATCCGCGAATCGCTGGCCCTGGCCGACACCGGAGAACCGCTGCATGACGATTGACCGCCACGCGACGCATCCCGCCGCGACGACATCCCCCGGGGAGCTGGTGCAGTTCGTGTTCCGCTCGGCGCTGTCGTCCGGCCTGTTGAAGACCGCCCGCGAGATGCTGGACGCGGCGCCGAGGGAGCTCGCCGAGTCCTTCGAGCAGGCGGTGCGCCGCGCGGGGCTCGCATCCTGAGCAACGCGCACGCGCCAGTCGACGCGGCCACGCTGGCCGAGCTGGTGGCGCGCGCCCGCGCCGTGCTGCCCAACGCGCACGCGCCCTACTCCGACTTCCGCGTCGCCGCCGCCGTGCTCGACGAGCAGGGCCGCGTGCACCTGGGCGTCAACGTCGAGAACGCGTCGTACGGGCTCACGAACTGCGCCGAACGCGTGGCCATCGGCGCGGCCGTCGCGGCGGGGGCGAAGCGCATCCTGGCCGTCGGCGTCACCGCCGCGAAGCTGCACCCGATCTCGCCCTGCGGCGCCTGCCGCCAGGTGATCCGCGAGTTCGCCGACGCCGACGCGCCGGTGGCCAGCGACGCGGCCGACGGCAGCCTCGTCGTCACGACCACGGGCGCGCTGCTGCCGGGCGCGTTCCACTTCGAGGCCGACGTCTAGGGCCTGTTCACACTACATGCGCGCCCGCGCTGGGGCCCTGCGAGGCACAAGGCTAGGCGACGGCGAGGCGCGTGCCGGTGGCACGCAACGAGTCGGCAACGACGCCTTGTGCCTCGCAG